>Ga0172382_10004869_pt1 | contig 20315 bp, 19 predicted proteins | sample Leawel138RmetaG_FD_122245 | JGI IMG/M metagenome (GOLD analysis project Ga0172382, IMG submission 122245) | Leachate microbial communities from a municipal landfill in Southern Ontario, Canada - Leachate well 138R metaG | ecosystem: Engineered > Solid waste > Landfill > Unclassified | place... | reverse complement strand
TCCGCCGACTACGCCCTCATCCCGGAGATGATGCTGCCCGATCACGCCGACTGGTACCTGACGTTTGCGAAGAACCGGATGGTGCTCACCTACACGAACGAGAGTAAGTACGCCGACGAGATTGCCGCCGAGAACTGGTACGAGGTCCTCGACCGCGACGGCGTCCGGTGGGGCTTCTCCGACCCGAACTCCGACCCCTGCGGCTACCGCACCCCGATGGTGATCCAGCTCGCCGAGAGCCACTACAAGAACGACCAGATCTTTGAGACCCTCGTCAGCGAGCACAGCAACATCACCGTCACCGAAGCGGACGGCATCTACACCATCCACGCCGGCGACCCGAAACCCGACGGCGCTGTCCTGACGATCCGGCCGAAGAGCGTCGAACTCGTCCAGATGGTCCAGGCCGGCGGACTTGATTACGCCTGGGAGTACAGGAGCGTCGCAGTCCAGAACGATCTCCGGTACATCGAACTCCCTGAGGCAATCGACCTCTCCTCGATAGACTTCGAGGATGAGTACGCGACCGTCCAGATCGCAACGAAGAAAGGCGACAGCGTCGCCATCTTCACCGGGTCTCCCATCATCTTCGGCATAACCGTCCCGAAGATCGCGGAACACCCCGACCTCGGCGTCGCGTTCATCGAGATGCTGATCGACACCACCGGCCAGGAGATCCTCATCGCCGACGGTCAGCCCCCGATCGTCCCCGCTGACGGCTACGGCAACGTCCCCGACGTCCTCAAGCCGCTCGTCGAGATGAGATCCTGAACCCCCCCTCTTTTTTTATGCCATTGGTTACCGGCGGACAGATACGGCGCTCACCAGGAAACGTGCAACGATGAAGATCGGAACACTCACGGGCGATCCCCCCCACGGGGATGGTGAAATAATCCCCTCGTGGTGGAGCAGGCGCAAAAAACGGTATATCGATTGGTGCACCATCGGATTCTGCATCCTCGGCGGCCTGCTCGTCGGGCTCACGGTGCTCGCACTCGCGAGTATCACAGTAGCGGAACTCGCCGATCCGGCGCACCTCCTCAAGGTTGCGGCATCGTCCACGGTGATCGAGTCGATCCTCCTCACGTTTGGAGCAGGTGCAAGCGCCGTTCTCCTTCTCATCATCTTCGGGACACCGCTTGCCTATATTCTTGCGCGATCCCGCCCCTCGCGTTTCAAGGGTGTCGTCGAGAGCATCATCGACATTCCGCTCATTCTCCCCCACACTGTTGCCGGCCTGCTTGTCTACCTCCTCTTCATGCGCCGGGGATGGCTCGGCGCACCCCTCCTGGAGGTCGGGATTGCGTTTGAAGATGCACTCCCGGGAACGATCGTCGCGATGCTCTTCGTCGCTTCGCCGTTTTACATCAACAGCATGCGGGAGGGGTTTGAAAAAGTGCCGATCCACCTGGAGAACGTCGCCCGCACGCTTGGGGCGGGAACTTTCACGACGTTCCGGACGGTTTCGCTCCCCCTGAGTCTCCGGCACATGTACAGCGGGGCGCTCCTCGCCTGGGGGCGGGCTATCGGTGAGTTTGCCGGCGTCATCATGATCGCCTACTACCCGTTCATCATATCGACGCTGATCTACTACTCCTTCACGACGGACGGCATCCGTGCGAGCAGGAGCATCGCGTTCACCGTCATCGTGGTCAGATTCGCGGTCTTCTACATCCTCCGGCGGATGACACGGTATCTCGGGAGGTACGATGATAGAGTTTGATTCTGTCTCGCTCGCTCTCGGCTCGTTCCGGTTACGGGACGTCAGCCTGACGATCGAGCGGGGCGATTACTACTTCATCGTCGGGCCGTCGGGGGCGGGAAAGACCGTCCTCCTCGAGGTGATCGCCGGACTCCACCAGCCCGAGAGCGGCCGGGTGCTCCTCCGAAACGACGAGATCACCGCCCTTCCGCCGGAGAAACGCGGGATCGCCCTCGTCTACCAGGACTACTCGCTCTTCCCGAACATGCGGGTCATCGATAACGTCGCCTACGGCCTCCGGGTGCAAGGAGCGCGAAAGAAGGAGGCGCGGGCGGAGGTCGCCCCGCTCCTCGATAGGTTCGGGATCACCCACCTCGCCGATCGCTACCCGGGAACCCTCTCCGGCGGTGAACAGCAGCGGGTGGCGCTTGCCCGTGCCGTCGCGGTGAAACCCGATATCCTTCTCCTCGACGAACCGCTCTCGGCGCTCGATCCCATCACGCAGGAGAAGTTCATCGACGATCTCCGGCGGCTCCACCGGGAGGACGGGCTCACGATCGTCCAGGTGAGCCACTCCCGCCGGGAGGCGCACCTTCTCGCGACCCGGATGGCGGTGATCATCGGCGGGAGCCTTGTCGACGAGGGAAAGGCCGGCACCGTCCTGAACACACCGAAAAGCCGGGATGTCGCGGCGTTCGTCGGGATCGAGAACATCCTGGACGGAACGGTAACGGCAAACGACGGCGGGCATGCGACGGTGGCCGCCGGCGGGCTGGTCTTTGAGGCGGTGACGGATGCCGCCGCGGGCGAGGAGGTCTCCCTCTGTATCCGGGCTGACGATCTTGTCATCACGGTCGGGGAGAGCCCCCTATCGAGTGCCCGGAACACAGTGGTTGGAACGGTCATCTCGGTCGTGGAGAACGGTCCAGTCGCCGAAGTGAAAGTGGACGCAGGAGTTCCCCTGACCGCGGTCCTGACCCGGCGGTCGGTGCGCGACCTCGCGCTCGCCCCCGGGATCGCCGTCACCCTCTCGGTCAAGGCGACGGCGATTCATGTCATCCACACTTCTTCTTGATGGCGAGGAACAGGCCGGTCGGGGCGGCGGTGACGGCCGAGTTCCTCCCCTCACCACGCCATAGACGATGAGGCCGGGTGCGGTGATGGTGTCCACAGCTCGTTTCTGAAGTTAAACCCTGGCCTGGTTCTCCGGCCGGTCATGCATCACCACGCATTGCCTTTTTTATGGGGGGTGGGGGTTACAGTAGGGCCGCGGGTCGTCAACCCCCGGGTGCCCCTGTCTTCCACCACCGTTTCAGTGCATAGGCAAGGGCCATCCCGACGATGAACGCGACCGTGAGGCCGACCACAAGTGTGAGGATGGCGATGACCGCCGTGACCAGATAGGATTCCGTCTTCGCACTGTGTTTTCCGAGTTCGAGTGCGACAAAGACCAGGAGTGCGCCGAAGACGCCGAACGGTATGAGGGTCAGGACCTCCGGTGGGGCGAAGGCGACGGCAAAGGTGAGGACTAATATACCGGCGACGATGTTTGCTCCACCGGTTCTTGCACCGAACCGGTACATCGCGGCGAGCCCCCCGGCGCCGTGGCACATCGGAAACCCGCCGAGCGGCGTCGAGACCAGGTTCATCGCCCCGATCGTCCGCGAGAGCCTATCGGGATCGACGCCTTTCTTCGGGAAGAGGTCGTAGGTGAGGAGCGACGTCGCGAGGATGGCGTTTGTGATCGTGAGCGGTATCTGGGGGAGGGCGAGATCCCAGGTGGCGGCGGTGAAGTCCGGCAGAACCGGGAGGATGAGGGCGGGGAGGGGCATCAGCCGGAACGGCGGCATTCCCTGGGTGGCGATACCCGCGGCAAGCCCGATGATGAGCACCAGAAGGGCAGATATATCCGGTATCCGGGTGCGTTGCGACACAATGAAGAAGACGAGGATGATCCCTATGGATATGGCCGCGACGAGGACATCCGAGACGATATAGCCAAGCGACGTCCTGAGGAGGATGAGGGCGAGCCCCGCCTGGACGCCGCGGATGACGCTTTTTGGTATCCGGTCTCCGATCCAGTTCATCCCGCCGATGAACCCGATGATGAGAAAGATCGCCCCGACGATGAGGCCGGAGGCCACGATCTCGCCGTGTGAGAGTCCTCCGGCAATGACGACCGCCCCGATCGCCTTCATCGGTTCGATCGGGATGGGGAGGCGGTAGTAGAGCCCGGCGATGATGAACCAGGCGGCAAGGAAGAGGAAGAAGTGGCTGATGTTTACGTCCGGGCAGACGATGGCGACGCCGAGCATGATGGGGAATATTGTTCCGAAGTCGCCGACGGCTCCGGCGACCTCCTCGATGGTGAACCGGATCCCGCGCTCTTCCGTTTCGATGCTCTCTGCCATAGCCACTCTCTTTCTATGTCTCCCCCTCTTTTTGGGAGTTGTGGTTGAGTACTTCCGTATAAATAAAGGGTTTAGGTTTAATTTTTTAATAAATCCATGCAGTTAATTTATCCCTATTATCAATTATACGAATATAAACGCTTATTTCGCCCATCTGAGTAACTATTCCTATGAAAGCACATCTGACTTTTGTACTTGCGCTGCTTCTTGCGGCAGCCGCTGCGTTTGCATGCGGTTGCACCGGAACAGCGGTTGATACGCCGGAGAATGTCGACATGCCGGAGCTGCTCGTCTACTGCGGCGCGGGCATGCGCGAACCGATGGATGAGATCGCAGGCGTCTTCACAGAGAGGACCGGGATCCCGATCAACTTCGTCTTCGGCGGATCGAACACCCTCCTTACCCAGATGGAACTGACCGGGATGGGCGACGTTTACATGCCGGGCGCGACCGCCTACTTCGAGGCGGCCCGGGGGAAGGGACTGGTCAGGGAAGAGCACCGGATCGTCTACCACGTCCCGGTCATCGCCGTCCCGAAGGGTAACCCGGCGAACATCACCAGTCTTGCGGATATGACGAAACCCGGCGTGCGGGTGGCGCTCGGTGAGAACCCCGGCACCGCCATCGGGCAGTTGACCGACAACCTCCTCAAGAAGAACAACATCCTCGACGACGTTGAGAAGAACCTCGTGACCCGGAGCGGCACGGTGAACGAACTTCTGGTCTACATCTCCATGGAGCAGGCCGACGTCGGCATCATATGGGAGGACCTCTACGTGCCCGAGAAGATGGATATGATCTACATCCCGAACGCCGAGAACCTGGTGAAGATCGTCCCCATCGGCGTGCTGGTATCCTCTGAGCACCCCGATGAAGCGGAACAGTTCACCGCGTTCGTCATATCCGACGAAGGGAAGGAGATCTTCATCCGGCACGGGTTCATCACCTACCCAAGCGAGATCTACGCGGAGATCGAGTCCTGAAGAGAGAGGAGGAAGATGCCCTATGGAAGTCACCTACCGGTTCATCGGAACCATCCACTCGCCGTTCACCGACCAGGACACGACGCCTATCCAGAGCATCTTCTCTGAGGCTGAGGGAACGATCGAGGTCTCTTCGGAGTATGCCGCAGGACTTGAGGGGGTCGAGGGGTTCTCCCACATCATCCTCCTCTACCACTTCCACCAGGCCGATGGATTCTCCCTGCGCCAGCGTCCGTTCGTCGACGGCAGCAAGGAACGCGGGATATTTGCCATACGGCATTTCAACCGCCCAAACCCGATCGGGATCTCCCTCGTCGAGGTTGTCGCCGTCGAGGGGAACACCGTCCGGGTCCGCGGGATCGATGTCCTGGACGGCACACCACTCCTTGACATCAAGCCCTACGTCCACCAGTTCGACCACCGCGACGAGGTCAGGAGTGGATGGGTTGATGCCAGACATATCGAGGAGGTGAAGGTCCGGAGTTTCTCGCCAAAGGATCTCCGGAAACATGAGGAGTCTTCATGAGCCGGGACAGCATATCCCGGTTCCAGGTGGTGACCGTTGCGGTCGCCCTCCTCATCGCCGTCTTCATCGTGATGGTCCTCATCGGGGTCGTCACCCACTCCCCGCTGCCCGTCCTGATCGAGTCGCTCCTCTCTGAGGAGATCCAGTTCGCCATCAGGCTCTCGATCATCACGTCCGTCATATCGACGCTTCTCTGCATCCTGGTCGCCGTGCCGGTGGCCTACGCCCTCGCCCGCTACACGTTCCCGGGTAAGACCGTGGTGAACATGCTGATGGATATCCCGATGGCGCTTCCACCGCTTGTCGCGGGTGTGGGGCTTCTCCTCTTCTTCGGGGTCTCCCCGATAGGAAAGTCGCTTGCCGCCGCAGGGCTCACCTTTGTCTTCACGCCGCTCGGGATCATCATGGCCCAGTTCTTCGTGAACCTGCCCTACATGCTCCGGGTGACACGGTCGACGTTCCAGGGTGTCAACCCCCGCTATGAGCACGTCGCAAAGACGCTCGGCTGCACCGACGCCCAGGCCTTCTGGCGGGTCACCCTCCCTATGTCCTTTAACGGCCTCCTTGCGGGATCGGTGATCACCTGGTCGAAGGGGATCGGGGAGTTCGGCGCCGCGCTTATGCTTGCCGGCGCAACCCGGATGAAGACCGAGACGCTCCCGCTCTCGCTCTTCCTGAACATGTCCACCGGAAAACTCGAGTACGCCATATCCGCGGCGACGATCCTGATCGTGATATCGATCATCTCGCTCTACGTCTTTGAGCGCTACAGCGGGACAGCGCACGTCTACTAGGAGGAAATCATGCTTACCATCGAATCTCTCTCAAAAAACCTCGGCGAGTTCGCCCTGACGGACGTCTCGCTCTCGGTCGCGGACGGGGAGTACTTCATCGTCCTCGGCCCTACCGGCGCGGGAAAGACGATCCTCCTCGAGACGATCGCCGGGATATACACCCCCGATACGGGTCGGATCTTCCTCAACGACCGGGACATCACGGATGTGCCGGCAAAGGACCGTAACATCGGCATGGTCTACCAGGACTACATGCTCTTCCCGCACCTGACGGTCGAGGCAAACATCGGGTTCGGGCTGAAATCCCGCCGGGCGGACCCCGCTTTCATCCAGAAGAAGGTGCAGGAGAGCGCGGGACTCCTGAACATCGCGCACCTCCTCCACCGCTACCCGGGAACCCTCTCCGGCGGCGAACAGCAGCGGGCGGCGATTGCCCGGGCGCTCGTCATGGAGCCCGACGCGCTCCTCCTCGACGAACCGCTCTCCGCGCTTGATGTCAGGACCCGTGAGAACCTGCGGGCGGAACTCGCCCGGATCCACGAGGCCACCGGGACGACGATCATTCACATCACCCACAACTTCGAGGAGGTCTTCGACCTCGCCGACCGGGTGGCGATCATGCGCGGCGGCGACGTCGTCCAGGTGGGAACGCCGGAGGAGATCTTCCGGCGGCCGAACTCCGACTTCGTCGCGGGTTTTGTCGGCATAGAGAACCTCTTCTCCGGCACGGGAGCGCCCGACGGGACAGTCACGGTCGGGGACGTCCGTATACGTGTGGACGAGAGCGTGACCGGGGCGGTCTCGGTCGCCATCCGACCGGAGGAGATCCTGATCTCGAAGCCTCCTCTGCCGGAGAACGGCAAGAACATCTTTTGCGGCCGCATCGAGTCCGCCCGTCCGAACGGGGGGCTTGTCCGGGTCTCGGTCGATGCCGGCATCCTGTTCCGGGTAACACTGACCCGGCAGGGGTTCGAGGAGGCCGGCATCGCCCCCGGCGACGCTGTCTACCTCGCGTTCGGGCCTTCAGCTGCCCATGCCTACCCGTCCGGCGTCCCAGAAGAGGCCTGACCGCCTCTCCGGGGAACCCCGGTATCCGGGGGCTCCGGCTCGATCTCCGATTTTTTCTCTTCAAGAAGTCCCTCTGCTGCAAGGCGCCCGATGACGGTATCGAGATACCCCGAGACGATCCGGTCCCTGTCGTGAACCTCCTGTATCCAGACCCGCACCATCAACCTGACCCACTCCTCCTTGATCGACGCGACCTGCACCTTCGGCTCGAAGAGCCGGATGTCGGGCCGGGGGAGGTCGGAAGTGAGGCGGCCGATGTAGGGGAGGTCGAAGAGGTTCTGGACGGCGGAACGCTCGGCGGACCCGGCGTACGGGAGGATCCGGGGATCGTCGCAGGCGGCCGCGACGGCGATCTCTTCTACCCTTGATAGGTCGGCGCTGACCGGGACGGAGAGCGGGATCGATATCTCGAGGACCCCGGCACGGGAGTAGTTGATCACCTTCGAGGTGATGATGCTCGAGTTCGGGGTGAGGATGAGGCCGCCGTCGAGCCCCTGGAGAGTAGTCGTCGTGAAGGATATGTCCTGCACCTTCCCGAGCCCCGTCTCCGGCCTCCCGCTGACGATCACCCATTCTTCGAGCTGGATGGGACGGTTGATCGTGATCAGGATGCCGGCTATGGCGTTCTGGATGATCTGGCGCGATGAGAAGGCCAGGGCGATACCGAGGATACCAAGCGATGCGGCAAAGGCCGTGAGGTCGAAGGCAAGGAAGTGCCGGGCGCTTGTGTAGGTTCCGCCGACGATGATGCCGTACTGCAGGATGGTCGCCGCCCATTTGGCTGTTCCTCGGGAGACCCGGGTGTCGAGCACCCGGCGGAGGATCAGGTAGACGAGGTTCCCGAGGAAGAGGAACCCGGCGAAGGTGAAGAGGAACACGATGAACGCATCGAGGGGGACACCGCCGATGAAGACCGGGAAAATATCCTGCATATAGAAAGAGGTGAGAGACGGGGGGAATTAATCCCTTCCGTCACGAGACCTCAGCCCTGACCTGGATCCCCACAGCAGAGAGGCGCCGGAGAACTTCTCTGAGGTATTGCGACGTTATCTGGTCTTTCTGCGGGATCTTCTTGATCCAGGCCCGGACGGAGAGTTTGATCCAGCCGTCGCTGACCGAGACGGCGTGGACGGCAGGCTCCAGGTACGTAAGATCGGGGCGGCCTGAACGCAGGCGCCGGTTGTAGGGGAGATCGAAGAGATCCTGGACGGCGGATCGTCCTGTCCGGTCGCGGTTCCGGATGATCCGGGTGTCGTCGCAAGCGGTCGCAAGGGCGATGGCGCGCACTTCTGCAAGGTCGGTGCCGACCGGGACGGAGAGTGAGATCCGGATCTCCATCAGCCCGCCCCGGGAGTAGTTGATCACCTTCGAGGCGATGATGCTGGAGTTCGGCATAAGGATGAGGCCGCCGTCGAGCCCCTGGAGGATCGTCGTCGTGAAGGATATGTCGCGCACCTTGCAGAGCCCCGTTGTCGGCAGTTCTCCGACGACGATCCACTCTTCGAGCTGGATGGGGCGGTTGATCGTGATCAGGACGCCGGCAAGGACGTTCTGGATGATCTGGGTCGACGAGATGGCGATGATGATACCGAGGATACCAATCGATGCGGCAAAGGCTGTGAGATCGAAGTTGAGGAGGTAGCGCGTGCTCGCGTAGACCCCGCCGATGATGATGATATACTGCAGGATGGCCGCTGTCCACTTGGCCGTTCCCGGGGAGGTGCGGCCGTCGAGTACTTTCCGAAGAAACATGTAGGCGAGGTTACCAAGGAAGAGAAACCCGGCAAGAGCAAGGATGAAGATGAAGAAGGCATCAAGGGATACCCCGCCGGTCAGGGCCGGATCGCTCGTCTGCATGTAGAATGAGGTGGGCGGGCAGGGAAGTTAATTCCTCTCATCTTCGCCGATTCTGCCCTGGAGTGCGGCAAAGATCCCCACACCGAAGACCTCTTCTGCAGAATCCCGGTAGCGCTCCACCATGATCAAAAGGAGCCTCTCCGTCCCCGTGGGCGTGGTGGATATCCCGACCCGTTCCGCCCGGCGGATCAGCCCGTCACGCTCCATCGCCCCGAACCGCGGGAGGACGTAGTAGTGGGGGATACCGAGGTACTCAGCGAGTTTCCGGGTCGTGGGGAACCGGATGGCGGCGCCGTCCGGGGAGAAACTGATAGTTACACTCCGGTCCTCCTCAAGGAGGAACCGGACGGCCGCCTCGATTATGTCGTCGTGCTCGTGCGCAGACATCCGATCGCGAGAGTATCTGACTCCCGGGGAAAAAATGGTTTGGTTACGCCGCTTCCGCTTTCATCTCGCCGCGCTCTTCCTCGGGCATCTCTTCGAGGTAGATGATCTCGGCGCCGATGTCCTTTGCGATCTGTTCGAGTTCGACTTTGCGGAAGTGGGAACTCTCAACCTTCAGGTGCTTGTCCTCGCCCTTCTCTTCGACGACGGCGACGACGCGAAACCGGGGCTGTTTCACGCCGGTTCCGACTTTCTGGCGTTCTCGTGCATAAATTTTCATGACTCTCCTCCATATACCAATTGGTATATCAGCAGATATAGCACAAAGCTACTTAATGTTTTCCTCGAAACCTGAATTGAGTGATGATAGCATGGCAAAGCGGTTTGAGATGGAATCAAAACTTGCAGGCGAGAGCCTTGTCCGGCGCGGCCTGATGCGGGAGACCGCCGGTGTCCGGCAGATCCGGATCATGCCCGAACTGAACGTGGTGAAGATCGGCGGCCACGGTGTCATCGATTACGGGCGGAACGTGATCTACCCGCTGATCGAGGAGATCGGGGAACTCTCCCGGAACAACAAGATCCTGGTCGCCACCGGCGGCGGAGCACGGACGCGGCATATCCTCGACGTCGGGATCGACCTCGGCATGCCGACGGGGGTGCTTGCTGAACTCGCGGGCAAGATCAGCGAACAGAACGCGATCATGCTCTCGCTCCTCTTCTCGAAGTACAACGGCGTCCGGATCCACACCGACGATCTCCTGAACCTTCCTTCGCTCATATCCCTCGGTATGCTCCCGGTCGTCCAGGGAACCCCGCCCTACGGGCTGTATGAGCACCCACCGGAACTCGGGAGCATCCCCCCCCACCGAACGGATACCGGCGCGTTCCTTATGGCCGAGGTCGTGGGCGCGAAGAACTGCATCCTCGGGAAGAACGTGGACGGGCTCTATACGGAGAACCCGTTCGTGAACCCCGATGCCGAGCTCATCACCGACATCACGGCCGACGAGCTCCTGGAACTGGATATGGAGGATATGGTGCTCGAACATATGGCGGTGCGGCTCCTCCGCGACGCTATCCACGTGAAAGAGATCAAGATCGTGAACGCCCACGTGCCGGGGAACATCACAAAGGCCGTCAACGGGAAGCGGGTCGGCACCATCATCCGGGCCTGACGGTCTTTTCCATCAATCTCTTTTGATGAACCGCAGGGGAGCCTTCATTTCCTCGGGGTGCGGATCGGTACAGGACGATCCTATGACACTTTACCTTGGCATCGACGACACCGATACCCTCGAGTCACGGGGGACCGGGCGGCTCGCCCGCGCGATTGCAGCAGAACTCGCCAGGTCGTATACGGTGACGGGGGTGACGCGCCACCAGCTCTTCGTCCACCCCTCCGTCCCGTATACCTCGCACAACAGCTCCGCGGTCATCCATATCCAGGATACCGGGAACGGGATCGCGGCCGCCGTATTCTCGGCGGCAAAGGAGATGATGCTCGACGACTTCATCGAAGGGAGCGACCCCGGCATATGCGTCGCCGCCGCCTCCAGTATCCACGACGGGCTCACCCGTTTCGGGCTTGCGGCGAAGACAAGCGTCGTGACGCAGGGGGAGGCGCGAAGACTCGCCCGCGAGGCGAAGATCCGCCTTGAGGGGCTCGGCGGGACGGAGGACGGCGTCATCGGGGCGCTTGCCGGCATCGGGCTTGCTGCATCGGGTAATGACGGCCGGTTCGTCCAGAAGGGGACGATCCGGGACCTCCGCGGCAGCCAGACAATCGCCGCTATCCTTGCCGCCGGCGTCGACGGGGTGATGACCCGTGACGGCGCCGCGGTCGGGGAAGGTGTCGTCGCCCTGAAGAAGTTCCCGAAACCCGCCCGTATCGGGGGGAGGGCGATCCTCTACGTCGAGGCGGACGGCGAGGGGTATCGCGATGTCGTTGTGGGGTGAGGGGAGCCCCTATAAACAACATCTATTTTACATTACCTTGATATAAAAGAGGTAAATTATAGTAAGTTGTTATTAACTCAAAACATTCCTATTTAAATATGTGTATTGCGACACATCTTTGAGAATTATGCAGCGAAGAACTATCTTTGCGGTGGCGGCCGTCATGGTTGCCTTCCTGCTCATCTGCGGCTGTACCGGGACAACGACCGACCCGACGCCCGTAGAAAAGCAGCAGCTCCGTATCGCGACGACGACAAGCCTCGACGACACCAAACTCCTCAACCACCTCAGTTCGATCTTTGAAGAGCAGCATAACGCCGAGGTGCTGATCATCTCCGCCGGAACCGGCAAGGCACTCGAATACGGGCAGCGAGGCGACGTCGACGTCCTGATGGTGCACGACCGGGCGCGTGAAGACACCTTCCTTGCCGACGGCTACGGCATCAACCGGCGGGTATTTGCGTACAACTTCTTCATCCTCGTCGGGCCCGAGTCCGATCCGGCGGGTATCAAGGGCATGACGCCCGAGGAAGCGTTCTCCACCATCCGTGAGAAGGGAATGGCCGACGAGAACATCGTCTTTGTCTCGCGCGGCGACGCGTCGGGCACGCACTCGAAGGAACAGGCGATCTGGAAGGGTGCCGGGTTTGACTACGCAAAAGACATCCAGGGCTCCGGTGACTGGTACATCGAGGCCGGGACGGGCATGGGCGCGACCCTGACGATGGCAAACGAGAAGGAGGCTTACACCCTCTCCGACATCGGGACCTACCTCGCCTACAAGGGCGACCTTGACCTCGTGACGCTCGTGGATGAGGGCGATATCCTGCTCAACGTCTACTGCGCGATGCAGATCAACCCCGAGAAGTATCCCGACGTCAACAGCGAGCTTGCAAAAGATTGGGTCAACTTCATGATCAGCGATGACACCCAGAAGGAGATCGCCTCTTTCGGAGTCGACAAGTACGGCCAGCCGCTCTTCTACGCCGCCCAGAATGACTGGGCGAAGATCGGCGTGACTGAGGCCGAAGTGTCGGTTCCCATCGCGTGATCTGGTGAATGAACCCTGATCCCACCCTTTTTTGGTAACCCCTGAGTGGAGAGCATGTACGAGATCATCGAGGGCATCGCGGAGGCGGCACGGCTCATCATCACGCTTGACCCCGGCGTGATGAGCATTGCGGCGCGGAGCATCATCGTCTCGTTCACGGCAACCGTCGCCGCCACCTTGATCTCCATCCCGCTCGGGGCTGCGATCAACTTCGGGACGTTCCGTGGGCGGACGAGTCTCATCAACCTGATCCAGACGCTCTACTCCCTCCCAACTGTCATTGTCGGCCTTCTCATATTCCTGCTCATATCCCGTGTCGGGCCGTTTGGGTTCATGCGGCTACTCTTCACCCCGACGGCGATGATCATTGCCCAGACGGTGCTCGTCCTCCCCATCATGACCGGCCTTACGATATCGGCGCTTTCGGGTGTCGATACGGTCATCAGGGATACCCTCCACTCGCTCGGGGCGACCCGTCTCCAGTTCCTTGCGAACGTCATGAAGGAGGCGCGGTTCGCCATCCTCACCGCCGTCGCGGTCGGGTTCGGCCGGGCGATATCCGAGGTCGGTGCGGCGATCCTCGTCGGCGGCAACATCATGGCGTCGTCGTTTTCAGGCTCGACCCGGACGTTGACGACTGCGATATCGCTTGAGACCTCGATGGGCAACATCCCCCAGTCCATCGCGCTCGGGACCATCCTGCTCGCGATCGCACTCGGCGTGAACCTCGTCATAACCAGGATGCAGCACAGGTGAACCCATGATCGAATGTATCGACGTCGCAAAACGGTTCGGCACCACGGCGGTGCTTGCCGGTCTCACGGCGCGGATCGAGGCGGGAGAGATATTCGCCATCATCGGCCCCTCCGGGTCGGGGAAGTCGACTCTGTTGCGGCTCATCGATCTCCTCGACACCCCGACGGAGGGGGCGATCCGGGTCGGCGGCGCCGACGCCCACAGGGAACCGGAGCAGAGCCTTGCCGTCCGCCGGAAGATGGGGATGGTCTTTCAGAAACCGGCCGTCTTCAACACGACGGTCTACGAGAACGTCGCGATTGGCCTCCGGTTCAGGGGAGAGGGGATGGCGGCGATCCGGGAGAAGGTCGAGGATGTCCTTCGCATGGTCGGCCTTGCCGGTTACGAGGAGCGGCGGGCGCGGACGCTCTCGGGCGGGGAGATGCAGCGGGTGGCCCTCGCGCGGGCGATGGTGATCGAGCCCGAGGTTCTCCTGCTGGACGAGCCGACCGCGAACCTGGACCCGGTCTCGGTCGCCCTGATCGAGGACCTGATCTTCCGGCTCAACCGCGATCGCGGGACGACGATCGTCTTCTCGACCCACGATATGTACCAGGGGCAGCGGCTCGCTCACCGGGTCGGCGTGCTGATGAAGGGCGTGTTTGCGCAGGTGGGGACGCCGCGTGAGGTCTTCACCCTGCCGGCGAGCCGGGAGGTCGCCCGGTTCGTGGGCGTCGAGAACGTCGTCGACGGTGTCGTGGCGGCCGGGGAGAACGGCACCTCCGTCATCGATGCGGGGGGGATCCGCATCCGGGCGCACTCGCCGTTCGGGGCGGGGGAGGCGGTCAGCCTCTGCATCCGCTCCGAGGAGATCCGGATCGCCGCGACGAGCGGCGATACCCCCGGGAGGAACAGCCTCCCCGGCACGGTGACGTCCGTCGTCCCCCGCGGGCCGTTCAGCAAAGTGACGGTCGACTGCGGGGTCGCGCTCTCGTCCATCCTCTCCTGGAAGGCGGCGGATGGTCTCGGGATCGGCGAGGGGAGCCGGGTCGTGGTCTCGTTTGCGCCGGAGTCGGTTCACGTCGTCCGGCGGGGATGATCTCCCCCAGCCCGGCGCGTGAGGGTGCGGCGGTGTCCCGCGCAAACTGTGCCCGCAGGGAAGCAGCCGTTTTTTGTGCAAACCATTAACGTCCATGCAGCCTGAATTGAATCTAATCCGGGTTGCACCAAACCCGTTAGATCACATGATATGAGGCTGGATTGCCTTTAACCGGCGAGAAGACGGCCGGGCAAAAACCAAATATATATGGGAGAAGTTCCGTGGCAATCAAGAAATCCGAACTCTACAGCTCGCTCTGGAGCAGTTGCGATGAACTCCGCGGGGGCATGGACGCCTCGCAGTACAAGGATTACATCCTCACGCTGCTCTTCGTAAAATACGTCTCCGACAGGTACGCCGGGAAGGAGGACGCGATCCTCGAGGTGCCTGAGGGAGGGAGTTTCGCCGATATGGTGAGGCTGAAGGGCGACAAGGAGATCGGCGATAAGATCAACAAGATCATCGGCAGGCTCGCGGAGGCGAACGCTCTTCGGGGGGTCATCGATCAGGCGGACTTCAACGACGAGGCGAAACTCGGGAGAGGAAAGGAGATGCAGGATCGCCTCTCGCGTCTGGTGGCGATCTTCGACGGCCTGGATCTCCGGGCAAACCGCACCGAGGGCGACGATCTGCTCGGCGACGCCTATGAGTACCTGATGCGGCATTTCGCGACGGAGTCGGGGAAGAGCAAGGGGCAGTTCTACACCCCAGCCGAGGTCTCGCGGGTCATTGCGAAGGTGATCGGCATCGGTCCCGATACGCGCCAGGACCAGACCCTCTATGACCCCGCCAGCGGCTCGGGGTCACTCCTCCTCAAGGCAAGCGACGAAGCCCCGCGGGGGATATCGATCTACGGCCAGGAGATGGACAACGCCACCTGGGCGTTGTCGCGAATGAACATGATCCTCCACGGCCACCCGGGCGCGGAGATCTGGCATGACAACACGCTTGCCAACCCGTACTTCAAGAACCCCGACGGGAGCCTGAAGAAGTTCGACTTCGCGGTCGCAAATCCCCCCTTCTCCTCCAAAGCCTGGACGAACGGCCTCGACCCGGAAAACGACGAGTTCAAGCGCTTCGAGTATGGCATCCCGCCGGCGAAGAACGGCGATTATGCGTTCCTCCTCCACCTGATCACGTCGCTCAAGAGCACCGGGAAGGGTGCGATCATCCTCCCGCACGGTGTGCTCTTCCGGGGCAACAAGGAGGCCGATATCCGTAAAAACCTCATCCGGCACGGGTTCATCAAGGGCATCATCGGCCTGCCTCAAAACCTCTTCTACGGGACGGGCATCCCGGCCTGCATCATCGTCATCGACAAGGAGTATGCTTCTGCCCGCACCGGGATCTTCATGATCGATGCGTCGAAGGGATTTTTGAAGGACGGGAACAAGAACCGGCTCCGTTCGCAGGACATCCGAAAGATCGTGGATGTCTTCAATAACCAGATTGAGGTCTCCCGCTACTCCCGCATGGTTCCTGTCGCGGAGATTGCGAGCGGTGCGAACGACTACAACCTGAACATCCCGCGCTATATCGATTCGAGCGAGGAAGAGGATATCCACGACCTCGACGCTCACCTGAGTGGCGGTATCCCCGCCCGGGACGTCGATGCGCTGGAACCCTACTGGGCGGTCTTTCCGACGCTCCGGGGTGCGCTGTTCCGGTCGAACGGTCGGCCCGGGTACCTGGAGCCGAATGTCGAGCCGGGAGAGGTCAGAGCGACGATCCTTGCTCACCCGGAGTTTGCGGCGTATTCCGACCGTGTCGCCGCTGTCTTTAACGGGTGGCGGGCGGCGCACGAACCGCGCCTTCTGGGTCTTGGTGTCGGCGCGAAGCCCCGGGAAGTCATCCACGCTCTCTCTGAGGATCTGCTCGCACGGTTCGCCGGCCTCCCTCTGCTGGAGAGGTACGACGTCTACCAGTGCCTGATGGATTACTGGGAGGGGACGATGCAGGACGACATCGACATCATCGCCGCGGAGGGGTGGGTCGAGGGCGCACGGCCCCACGGGATCGTCGAGGACAAAGAGAGGAGGATCCGGGAAGTGCCGGATCTCGTCGTCGGGCGGCGGAAGTACAGGATGGACCTGATCCCGCCCGCTCTCATCATCGACCGTTACTTCGCCGCGGACGAGGCCGCCGTCGAGGAACTCGCGGCGCTGCAGGAGAGCGCCGCCCGCGACCTCGAGGAGTTCGCCGAGGAGCATACCGGGGAGGAGGGGCTGCTTGAGGATGCGGTGAACGAGAACGGCAAAGTCACCAGAACATCGGTGAGGGAGCGGACGAAGGCGGTCGGACGAGACCCGGAGTTTGCCGAAGAACGCGAGGCCCTTGCGCGGGTCATGACGTTGATCGATGCGGAGGCTGGTGCGAAGAAGGCGGTGCGGGAGGCACGGTCGGCGCTTGATGAGCGGGTGCTCGCCCGGTACGCGACCCTCACGGAGGATGAGATCCGGGCACTCGTCGTGGAGGATAAGTGGTTAGCCTCGATCCGGGCGGCAATCGAGGCCGAGGTCGAGCGACTGACGCAGCGGCTCGCCGGCCGGGTGAAGGAGCTCGACGAGCGGTATGCCCGCCCGCTGCCGGAACTGGAGCGGGAGGCGGAGGTGTTCGGCGCGAGGGTGGAGGAGCATTTGAGGAGGATGGGGGTGGAGTGGGGATGAGGGGCGGGTCAAGTGTTGCCCCGGACGATTTTGCCGCCCTGCTCGTCGACGTGAAGGAGCGGATCTTGTCAGCCCGGACCAGGGCGGTTCTGGCGGTCAACGCCGAACTTGTCCGGCTCTACTGGGAGGTCGGCCGGATCATCCACGAACGGCAGAGGTCAGAGGGATGGGGGGCTGCGGTCATCCCGCGTCTTTCTTTGGCGCTGAAGAACGAGCTTCCCGAGGTTAAGGGGTTTTCGGAGCGGAATATCAAGAGAATGCTCGCTTTCTTCCGCGAGTATCCAGAGCCGGGCGGGGGTGAAATTGTGCCACCGCCTGTGGCACAAATTACCGGCACGTCACCAGTGCCACCACCCGTGGCACAATGGCCGGGAGAGATATTCTGGGCGATTCCCTGGGCTCACCATGTTATCCTGATGGAGAAGGTCAAGCACCTGCCGACCCGGCTCTGGTATATGGAGCAGACCCTCGCGCACGGCTGGAGCAGAAACGTGCTTGCCATGCAGATCGATATGCAGACTCACGCACGGCAGGGGAAGGCCGTTACGAATTTCGATGCGCTCATGCCCCACCCGCAGTCGGATCTCGCACAGCAAACCCTGAAAGATCCCTATATCTTCGATTTTCTCACGCTCGACGAGCCGTTCCACGAACGCGAACTCGAAACCTCACTCATCCACCATCTCGAAAAATTTCTACTCGAACTGGGGCAGGGTTTTGCGTTCGTCGGAAGGCAGTATCGCCTTGATGTTGGGGGAGAAGACTTTTACATCGATCTCCTGTTCTACCACCTGCGGCTGCGAGCGTTCATCGTCATCGATCTGAAGAAGGGGAGATTCCGGCCGGAGTATGCAGGCAAGCTGAACTTTTACTGCAACGTGGTAAACGACCTGCTCCGTCACCCGGACGACGCTCCGACCATTGGCCTGATCCTCTGCCAGAGCAAAGACAACCTGCTCGCTGAGTACAGCATATCGGGTATTGACAAGCCCATCGGGATATCTACCTACGAGTTGACCCGCGCCCTCCCGACTCATCTCAAATCCTCTCTGCCGACGGTCGAGGAGATCGAGCGCGAACTGGCAGAGGTGCCTGCCGGGAGGGGATAAGGGATGACTGAACGGCAGGTAGCGGATAGGTGCGGATGGTCTCGGCGAGCGGTATGCCCGCCCGCTGCCGGAGCTGGAACAGGAGGCGGAGGCGTTCGGCGCGAAGGTGGAGGAGCATTTGAGGAGGATGGGGGTGGAGTGGGGATGACAACGTCCGGCGACTCTCGGGATAAACAAGGGGCACCTGCTATGACGACTCAGGAACGCCGCCTGGTACAATCGGAGATTGGTGCTCTCAAGAAGATGCTCGCACAACTGCCGGAATCAAGCGTCATCGACCGGATGAGCCTTGAGGCGAGAAAGAGATCTTTAGAGAAGGAACTCGCCTCACAACGGCAGGCCGGGGCGGAGGAGGTGCCGCCGGGGTATAAGCGGACGGAGGTGGGGGTGGTGCCGGAGGATTGGGAGATAAGATGGTTGGATGACATCGCATCGATCCGAAACCAGAAAATCCTACCCTCGAACGTAGATCCGGATACACTGTGTGTGGAACTTGAACATATCGGGCAGAATAACGGACGGCTTCTGGAGGGCTCCACAGCGCGAAACTCAACGTCATCAAAGTACCGTTTTTTTGCTGGAGATGTTCTTTTTGGGCGACTCCGTTCGTACCTTCGCAAATACTGGCATGCCAGCAGGGACGGCATCTGTACAACCGAGATATGGCCTCTGGTGGTCAACGCAGGCCGCATCGATAGCAAATTTTTGTATGCAATCATCCAAAGTGATCGATTCATCGAAGCAGCGAGTATATCCTACGGGACACACATGCCACGTGCGGACTGGACTGTGATGAAAAACTTTGAGGTTTGCCTGCCGCCCCTCCCCGAACAACGCGCCATCGCCGCCGCCCTCTCCGATGCCGACAGGCTCATCGTGGCACTGAATGCGCTGATCGCAAAGAAGCGGGCCATCAAACAGGCCGCCATGCAGCAACTCCTCACCGGGAAGAAGAGGCTGCCGGGGTTTGAGGGGGAGTGGGTAAAAACGGATTTACGTAGCCTATGTGCTTCGATAACAGATGGGACACACTATACGCCGAAATACGTTGATGTGGGAATCCCATTTTATAGTGTCGAGACTCTAACACAAAATGAATTCACCAATACAAAACATATTTCTCCCGAAGAGCATGAAGAATTGATTAAACGGTGCAAACCGGAACGCGGCGATATTTTGCTCACTCGGATAGGTTCTCTGGGTGAAACGAAGCTTATCGACTGGGATGTAAACGCAAGCATCTATGTGAGCCTTGCATTGTTAAAGGTAAAAGCAGATGTGTGCTCTGAGTATCTCTACGCATATACGAAATCTCGTCAATTTGTCTCTGATGTGGGAAGCCGGGCGCTACTAAATGCCAGTCCAAAAAAGATAAACATGGAAGATATCGGTGATATACCGATATCTGCCCCTCCTTCAAGAGAGGAGCAACATACAATTGGCACGTTGCTTCTAGACATGGATGCCGAAATCACTGCCATCGAGTGCCGCCGGGAAAAGGCCCAACAGATCAAGCAGGGCATGATGCAACAGCTTCTTACTGGGAAGGTGCGATTGGTCGAATCAGGATGCAAAGGGGCGCAGCCCTATGCTGAATAACATTGCCAAATTTTTATTGGCTTCGACATCGCTCTCGCCCGTCCTTGGCGCTGTCGCAGTTGATCAGTTTGCAAACAATAAGCCATGGACAAGTTGGGTGGCATTGTTAGGCATAGCCATATTCTTGGTATTCCTTTGCTGGATGATGCTTCAGTATGCCTCAAGCAATATTCAAAAGGATCTATTTATAATCAAGGAATTCGAACGCAAAGATACGGAAACACTCGCCTTTATGTTAGCGTATCTCCTCCCGCTCATATCTGCGGATAACATTGCACTTACTAGCGAATGGTTGCTCGGAGTGTACACATTTGCAATTATTTTCCTTGTAATTGTCCATGCAGGGGCCTTCCACTTCAACCCCGTAATGGG
>Ga0172382_10004867_pt1 | contig 20320 bp, 19 predicted proteins | sample Leawel138RmetaG_FD_122245 | JGI IMG/M metagenome (GOLD analysis project Ga0172382, IMG submission 122245) | Leachate microbial communities from a municipal landfill in Southern Ontario, Canada - Leachate well 138R metaG | ecosystem: Engineered > Solid waste > Landfill > Unclassified | place... | reverse complement strand
TGGTCTCGGGCGATCCGTCGGTGTATTCGGCGCTCTCCGAGCAGACGCGCAGGCTCGACGCGGTCCGGGTGCCCTGGGAGGTGACGCCGGGGGTGCCCGCCTACGCGGCGGCCGCGGCGCGCGTCGGCCGGGAGCTCACCGTCCCGCTGGTCGCCCAGTCGGTGGTGCTCACCCGCACCCGGCAGCGTTCGACGGTGATGCCGGATACCGAGTCGCTCAAGGCTTTTGCCGCCACCCGCGCGACGCTGGTATTGCACCTGGCCATCACCCGGATCCGGGAGTTGATGGCCGAGATCGAACCGGAGTACGGCGCGGATTGTCCGGTGGTCGTGGTGTACCGGGCCTCCCAGCCCCAGGAATTGGTGCTGCGCGGCACGGTCGCCGACATCGCCGACGCGGTGCAGGAGGCCGGACTGCGGCAGGCCGCGGTGATCCTGGTCGGCCGCGCGCTGGCGGGCCGACCCGACCCGGACGCCGGGGAGAGCTACCTGTACGACCCGGCGCGCGACCGGTCGGGGCGCAGCTCGTGAGCGACGACAACGCGGCGGCGCTGTACGACGTCATCAACCGCCGCCGTGACACCCGCCGCGAGTTCACCGGGGAGCCGGTCGCCGGCGACGTGCTGCAGCGGGTGTTGCTCGCCGCGCACGCGGCGCCGTCGGTCGGCATGTCCCAGCCGTGGGATTTCATCCTGGTGCGCTCACCGCAGACCCTGACGACCTTCCGGGACCACGTGGCCGCTGAACGGGAAACGTTCGCGGGCGAGCTGTCCGGGGAACGCGCCGAAACCTTCGGGCGCATCAAGATCGAGGGCATCTGCGAATCCGGCCTCGGCATCGTCGTCGGCTACGACCCCACCCGGGCCGGCCCGCAGGTGCTGGGCCGGCACGCCGTTCCCGACGCCGGCCTCTACTCGGTGGTGTGCGCGATCCAAAACCTCTGGCTGGCAGCGACGGTCGAGGGACTCGGGGTCGGCTGGGTGTCGTTCTACCGCGAGGAGTTCCTCCGCTCTCTGGTCGGGATGCCCGACCACGTGCGGCCGGTCGCCTGGTTGTGCGTCGGACCGGTGGCCGAGCTGCCCGACGTCCCCGATCTGGAACGCTTCGGCTGGCGGGCCCGATCCTCCCTGGAGACCGTGCTGCACCAGGAGTGCTATCGGGCGCGTTGAATGGGCGCCATGACAGTTCGCGATATCCAGGTGACGTTCGACTGCGGCGACCCCGGCGCCCTCGCCGGTTTCTGGGCGCATGTCCTCGGCTATGTCCTGCAACCCCCGCCTGCCGAATTCGACACCTGGGAGGACGCCCTTGCCGCGATGCAGGTGCCGCCCGAGCGATGGAACGACGCCTCGGCGCTGATCGACCCGGACGGGCGGAGGCCGGGGGTGTTCTTCCAGCGCGTGCCGGAGGGCAAGACCGCCAAGAACCGGGTTCACCTCGACGTACGCGCGGCCGAGGGCCTCGACGGTGCCGAGCGGATGGCCGCACTGGAACGGGAGTGCACGCGGCTGGTCGCGCTGGGTGCGACCCGCCTCGAACGCCACGAAGCGATCTCCCTGCTTCAGGGTGGCCACATCGTGATGGCCGATCCGGAGGGCAACGAGTTCTGCCTCGACTGATCGCGCCCGTCAGATCTTGAGCACTCGTCCAGCGATCACCAGATGCACTTCGTCGCAGACCGCCGCGACCCGCTGATTGGCGGTGCCGAGCAGATCCCGGAACAGCACGCCGGACCGGTGCGAGGGCACCACCCCGAGCCCCACCTCGTTGGTCACGACGACGACCGCCTCGCGGCGTGCGGTCAGCGCGGCGCACAGCGCGGTGAGACGAGCGTCCACGGCGTCGTGCACCTCCCGGGAGCCTTTGTCCCACAGATTGTTCCGGTCCAGCACGGCCGTCAGCCAGGTGCCCAGACAGTCGACGAGGACCGCGCCGTCGGCGTCGCGGACCGCGGCGGCGACGTCGGCGGTCTCGACGGTCTGCCAGTGCGCGGGTCTGCGTGTGCGGTGGCCGGCGACACGCGCGTCCCAGTCGGGATCGCTGCCGTCGGCGGGCCGCCCGGGCGCCAGATAGGTGGCCTGTCGCGCGTCGCTCAGAAGTGCTTCTGCGTGGCGGGATTTCCCGGAGCGCACGCCACCGGTGACCAGGATCATCATCTCGACGCCCCGGGGAGGTTCCGGACCCAGGCCACGGCCTCGGTGACGTCGTGGACGGTGGGCACCCCTGCGGCACGGGCCGGGCGCCGCACGACGACGACGGGCACGTCGAGCTGCGCAGCGGCCTCCATCTTCGGCCAGGTGTGTTGTCCCCCTGAGTCTTTGGTGATGAGTACGTCGGCGCGGTGTTCGCGCATCAGGTGCAGTTCGCCGGGCAGTTCGTACGGGCCGCGGCTGGTCAGCAGTCGCCAGGTCGGAGGCAGGGCCACGTCGGGGGCCTGCACCACCCGGGCCAGCACGGCGCGGTCGCGCAGGTCGGGGATGAACCGTGCGATCTCCTGGCGTCCGACGGTCAGGAACGGGCGGCGGCCGAGCTGCGCCGCGGCGGCGGCCGCCTCCTCGTGGGTGTCCACCCAGTGCCAGGAGTCCCGGCTGCGGTCCGCCCAGCCGGGACGCTCCAGGCGCAGCAGCGGTGTGTCCCCCGCCGCTGCGGCGGCGTTGGCCGAGATGTTCCTGGCGAACGGATGGGTGGCGTCGACGACGGCGTCGTAGCCCGACAGTGCGGCGCGCAACCCGTCTACGCCGCCGAAGCCGCCGATGCGGACCTCGCCGACCGGCAGGCGGGGGTCGTTGACCCGCCCCGCCAGCGAGGTGGTGACCTCGACGCTCTCCGCGGTCAGCAGTTCGGCCAACGCCCGCGCCTCGGAGGTGCCGCCCAGCAGCATGATTCGCATCACGGCGATCCGGGCGGCAGGAACGGAAGGCCTTGCGGCGGAGCATGTTCGGCGAGGCGCAGCAGCGCGTCGACGTCGAGGTGTTCCTCGACGAGGTCGCCGAGGAGGTCGATTCGGTCTTCGCGGGCCTTCGGGAAGGAGGCGCCGGATGCCGGCACTCCGAGGGTTTCGGTCAGGAAGCGCGCGCGCAGCGCGTCACCCTCGAACGCGCCGTGCCACATCGTGCCGAACACTGGGCCGCACCGGACGCCGCCGGGGAATTCGTCGCCGCCGGGGCCCGGGGTGATCCGTCCGTGGTGGATCTCGTAACCCGACGCGGAGGTGCCCTCCCACTGCCCCTCGGGAAGCCGAAGTGCCTTGTCGGCAACGAAATCCGTCTCGATATCCAGCAGTCCCAGCCCGTCGGCCTCGGAGGTGCCGCCCTCGACGCCGTGCGGGTCGCGGATCACGCGGCCCAGCATCTGGAAGCCTCCGCAGATGCCGAGCACCGGTCTGCCCGCCGCGGCGTGGGCCAGCACCGCCCGGTCCAGCCCGCGTGACCGCAGCCAGGCCAGATCGGCGATGGTGGAGCGCGTCCCCGGCAGCACCACCAGGTCGGCGTCGGCCAGAGCGCTTGGGTGCGAGGCGAATACGACGTCGAGGTCGGGTTCCAGACCGAACGCGTCGACGTCGGTGAAGTTGCTGATCCGCGGCAGCCGCACTACCGCGACCCGGCGCGCGCCCGGCCGGGCGGACCGGCGGCCCTGCAGTTCCAGGGCGTCCTCGGAGTCGAGCCAGAGGTCGGGGTGCCATGGCAGGGTGCCGTAGACCCGCCGGCCCGTGAGGCGCTCAAGGTCACGTAGCCCGGGCGCCAACAGGGCCGGGTCGCCGCGGAACTTGTTCACCACGAAGCCCGCGATCAACGCCTGGTCTTCGGGTGAGAGCAGTGCGACCGTGCCGAAGAACGCCGCGAACACTCCGCCGCGGTCGATGTCACCGACCACCACGGTCGGCAGTCCCGCGTGGCGGGCCAGCCCGAGGTTGACGTAATCGCCTGCACGCAAGTTGATCTCGGTGGGGCTACCGGCCCCCTCGGCGACGATGACGTCGTAGCGGCCGGCCAGGTCGTCGTAGGCCGCGTGCGCCGCGGCGGCCAGCGCGCGCCGGCCCTCCAGCCAATCCGACGAGGACACGTGCCCCCACGGCCGGCCCATCAGCACCACGTGGCTGCGGCGGTCGCTGCCCGGTTTGAGCAGCACCGGGTTCATCGCGGCTTCCGGGGTGGCACGCGCGGCCAGCGCCTGCACCCACTGCGCCCGCCCGATCTCGACTCCGCCGTCGTCCCCCGCGCAGACCATCGAGTTGTTGGACATGTTCTGCGCCTTGTACGGGGCCACCTTCAGCCCGCGGCGCGCCAGGGCCCGGCACAGCCCCGTGGTCACCGCGGTCTTGCCGGCGTCGCTGGTGGTACCTGCGATCAGCAGGCCCGTCATCGGTCTCTCCGGATCAGAAAGACATCCATCACCCAGCCGTCGTACGCGTCGGCCGCGGCACGGGCGTCGGCGACGGCGGGAAGCACGTCGCGCAGCCGCCCGGTGACCAGTCGCTCTCCCGGGGCGCCGAGGTTGGCGCCCCACCAGATCGTCCAGTCGTCGAGGCCGGTGAAATCCAGCCGCTCGGGCGGCGGGTTGAGCATCGCGACGATGTTGTCCATGCCCGCCGCGACCGCTTCCTGCAGCCGCCGGCCGGTGGTGACGTGCACGGGTTTGCCGACCTCATGCAGCACGATGCGGTGCCGCGCGGCCAGCAGCTGCGGCGCACTGATCCCGGGCAGTACGTCGAAGTCCAGCGCGACGTGAGGTTCCAGGAGGGCACGCACCTTCTCCACGACCCGGATCGTCGAGTCGTACAGCGAGGGGTCCCCCCACACCAGGAACGCGGCGGTGCCCCCGCGCTCCTTCAGGACGCCGGCGTACTGGGCCGCGCGGGCGTCGTGCCAGTCGGAGACGGCGGACTCATACCCACCGGTGGTCAGGCGCTCGGAGCGGTCCCGGGGCGGGTCGGGCAGTGCGACGAGCTCGGCGCCGCCGTGCGCGCGCACGATCGCGCGACGCAGCGCGAGCAGCCGGTCGTCGTCGGCCTTCTCGGCGGCCAGCACGTAGTCGACCGTGCGCAGGGCGCCGGCGACCTCCGGCGTGACGTGCTGCGGGCCCATGCCGACGCCGAGAATCCGGAGCTTGACCGCGGCGACCATGTCAGCGATTGTCCCTGTCCGCGCTCACCGGTCGCGAAGCAGCCCCGACGCGGCCGAGTCGACCGCTGCGGTGACCTGCCTGACGGTGTCGCTGTCGAGCTTCCAGCACTGCCAGTACAGGGGCACGTCGAGATGCTGGTCGGTGATCGGCACGAACGACGCGTCCAGCAGCTGGATGGGGTACATGCCCCACCCCAGCCCGGCGTGCACGGCCGCGCCGAACCCGGCCGCCGTCGGGACGTAATGGACCGGACGTGCCACCGACCTGCGAAACACCTTGCGCACCAGTTGATCCTGCAGCGCATCGGCGCGATTCCAGGCCAGCGACGGTGCCCGTTCCGCCGCCTCGCGGGTGAATCCGTCGGGGAGGTGACGCTGCACGTAGGCCTCGGTGGCCACCGGCACATACCGCATGACCCCGAGCGGTTGCACCCGGCAACCGGCCACCGGTGCGCGTTCGGTGGTGACGGCCCCCATCACCACGCCCTCACGCAGCAGCTGCGCCGAGTGATCCTGGTCTTCGATCCGGATGTCGAACAGCACGTGAGGCAACCGGGCGAACACCTCGGTGAACCACGTCGCCATCGAATCGGCGTTGACGGCCATCGCGATTCGGGGCAGCTCGGCGCTGCCGCCGCGCATCTCGGCGAGCGCCTCGGCCTGCAGCAGGGCCGTCTGCGCCGCCAACCGCAGCAGCGGTACACCCGCCGGTGTTGCCACACAGGGCTTTTCCCGCAGCACCAGCACCTGGCCGACGCGTTGTTCAAGGGCCTTGATGCGTTGACTGATCGCCGACGGTGTGACGTGCAGGCGCTCGGCCGCGGCGTCGAAACTGCCGAATTCGACGACTGCCGACAGCGCCGCCAGTTGCCCGGTGTCGAGCTGGTCCACCACATCAGCGATCCTAATCAATGCGCTGGTTTCATCAGCGATACTGATGCGAAACGGTGCACCGGGTCGCGTCGTCGTCGCCTAGGCTGCTCTCGTGGTGCTGACCGCCCGCTCCGACGCCGATCCCCCGGGTCGGCATCTGGACGAGCGCCTGCGGCGGAAGATGCTCCTCATCAACCTCGGCCTGCTGTCGGCCGTGTACGCGTTGGCAGTTGTCCAGGCACTGGTCCTCGACAGCCCCCGCTCGGATGCCCGCGGCGAGATCGTCGCCGTGGCGCTGACCGTTGCGGGCCTTCTGGTGTCGCTGCGCGCGCCGCTGGCCGGGTGGCGGTACGTGGTGGCGCTCTTCTGCATCAGCGCGGCCCCTATCCTGAGCGTCCTGTTCCACGAACTGATTGCCGCCCAGATCTGGTCGGTGGTGCCGCTGATGTTCGTGGCCATCTTCATCCGGACCTGGCACAGCGCGACGACGGCGCGGGTGGTGGTGGCGGGTATCGCCGCCGCGGCGGTGATCGCACTGCTGGTGGCGCCCGCTCCCATCCCGGTGGTGTGGCTGGCCTTCTACGCGGTGAGCGTGCTGGGAGCGGCCGAGGTGTTCGGGCTGGGCAACGCCGCACTGCTCGACGCGGCGTTCCGCGATCCGCTCACATTGGTGTGGAACCGCGCCGGGGTCAGCCGTCGAGTCGGCCGACTGGTCAGACAGGCACGCCGCCGCAGCCAGGAGATCGCCGTGCTGGTGTTCGACGTCGATGACTTCAAACGCGTCAACGACCAGCGTGGGCACGCCGCCGGTGATCGCCTGCTGACCGACCTCGCCGGCCGCTGGGTCGCGGAGATCCCGCGATCCAGCGTCATGGGCAGGATCGGTGGCGACGAGTTCGTGCTGATCGTGGGCGGATTCGACGAGACGCAGGCCCGGGCGCTTGCCGACCAGCTGACGAGCGGACTGCCCGTGCCCGTCACCTACGGTGTCGCGGCGGGACCACCCGGGCACCGTGCGCTCGACACCCTGTTCGCGGCCGCCGACCGCGATCTCTATGAACGCAAACGGCTACGCAAAGCGTAGGTGGACATACATATCGGGCGACTATGTAAGGGATTCAGCGCGGGATCATGCATTCGCCTGCCTGTTTCCGCCTGATGGTCATACATTGTTGTTGATTCGTAAATCCAGTCGGCCCGGAAGCGAGGCGACGATGGTCGTCAGCCCCACGGTGGCAAACGTGTTCGACGCAGGCCTGCCCACATTGACCTACGACGTGTTCTCGACCCCCGCCCAGGTGTGGCCGGACCTGCATGACGCCCAGCGGACAGCCCCGATCGCCATCGGCCCGATGGGCCCCGAGGTGCTGTCCTACGAGATGGCCCGCGCTGTACTGCGCGACACTCGCTTCACGATTCCGCCGGGCATCAACCTCGCGGCCCAGGGCATCACATCCGGCCCCCTGTTCGACAAGGTGATGTCCACCCTGCTGTGCTTGGAAGGCAGCGAGCACCAGCGACTGCGGAAGCTGGTGTCCAAGGCGTTCACCCCCCGTGCCACCGAGCGTCTGCACGACACCATCGTCGCGGTGGTCGACGAACTGGTCGACAACATCGCCGGCGCCCGCCGCTGCGACGTCGTCGCCGACATCGCCCGCCCGTATCCGATCCCGATCATCTGTGCGCTTCTCGGCGCGCCGCGCGAGGACTGGCGGTTGTTCTCGGACTGGACCGAAGACGTCTTCCGGGCCTTCAGCTTCAGCACCGACGTCGCCACGGTCCAGGACGATGTCATGCGGGCGTGGAACGAGTTGGACGACTACGTCGACCGGATGGTCGCCCACCGCCGCAGGCACCTCACCGACGATCTGCTCTCCGACCTGATCCGGGCCGAGGATGACGGCGACCGGCTGAGCACGTCGGAGCTGCAGATGCTGGCCGCCAGCCTTCTGATGGCGGGCACCGACACCACCCGAAACCAACTGGCGGCGTCCGTGCAGGCGCTCAGCGAGCGACCCGACCAGTGGGCGCTGCTGGCAGACCGTCCCGAGCTCGCGATGCGCGCGGTCGAAGAGACGATGCGGCACTCCCCTGTGGTGTGCGGCGCACCGCGGATCGTGCTCGACGACGTCGAGTTTGACGGATACCTCTTTCCGGCAGGCACTTTCGTGTTCGTGAACACATTCGCGGCCAACCGGGACCCGGCCGTCTACGCCGACGCCGACCGGTTGGACCTCACGCGCGAGCAGGCGCCAGCCATCCTGACGTTCGGCGGCGGCGTGCACTACTGCCTGGGCGCCAACCTGGCCCGACGGGAGCTGGCCGAGGCTCTCCGCATCCTCGCGGGCCGCCTGTCGAATCCACGCCGAAGCGGCTCTGCCCCATGGAAACCGATGCTCGGCATGACGGGGCCGACCGTCCTCGAGCTGGAGTTCGATGCGTAGCCGCGGATGGTCCGGCCGGTGGCCGGCCTCCGACGAGGAGGCGATCAACCGGATCCTCGACGCCGCCGACGACATCGTCGCCGAGCACGGAGCGGCGATGCGCCTCACCGATGTGGCCCGCGCGTTGGGGGTGACCCGCCAGACGGTGTATCGCTACTTCCCCGGGCCGGAGGCCATCGTGGTCGCCTGTGCGATGCGAGCGGCCGACGGATTCATCGACCAGCTCGCCGCGCACGTGCGCGGTCTGACCGATCCGGTGGCGGCCATGGTCGAGAGCGTGTCCTACTCGGTGGAGCGGCTGGCCGGTGATCACCAGTTCGAGAACCTGCTCACCTCACGGCGCCGGGGCAACGTGACGACATCGCTGACGTCAGAGACCGCGATGACGTTCGCAAGGTCGATCCTGCAGCGATTCGACATCGATTGGAAGCAGCACGGTTTCGACGAGACGGCGCTCGACGAGCTCGCGGAGCTGAGCCTGCGCACCATGCACTCGCTTCTCGTCGACCCCGGGGAGCCACCACGCGATGGCGTCGCATTGCGTCGCTTCGTCGCTCGCTGGCTGGGACCGGCGATCCTGTACCCGCGCCTGGCGCGGGCAGTGGACGTCATCTCGCCGAGGCGTTGATCACCACGTCGGAGGGGCTGTGCCCGGCCACCCTGCCCGCGACGAAGTCGGCCGCCTGCTGCGCGAGCCCGGCCTGCACGTACTGGCTGTGGGCGGGCCGGTCATCGCCGCTGGAGCACACCGGGTCCGCGCCGTTGCAGAGGTCGATCGCGTTCGCGCCGTACAGCGGGCTCACCGCGGTCAGCGGACGTCCGATCTTGGTCGACGGGTTCCCGAACACCGCCACGGCCGCCACATGGTCGGCGACCGCCGGCGGCAGCGGCCGGCCGAATCCGAAGGTGGCGTTGGGATCTGCGGTGATGAGATCGACCGCAGCGGCGCCTTGCGAGTAGCCGCCGATCACGATGCTGGTGGCGGGGCACGTGGCGACAGTCGCCTGGATTCGCGCGCTGGCGTCGTCCGCGCCCACCGGGGCGGACTGCAGAAAGTCGTAGGACGCTGGGTAATTCACCGCGTACACGGACACGGTGCGGCCGCTCAGCTCGTTCTGCAGGTCGTCGACGAAGGCCTGTCCCACCCGGCCGAGGCCGGCGGGTTCGGCCGTACCGCGGGCGAACACCACCTGCACGTCGGGACACGATTCCGCGGCTTGAGCGCTGGCCGCGCCGGGGCCGATGAGCCCGGCGGCGAGCACGCCACCGACCCCGGCCATCACGAGAGCGCGGCGGACGGACGTATCGGAGGCGGCAGGGCCGGTGGAACGGCGCTCGGACATAACGGGTCTCCTCGGTCGTGGCCGCCCCGTACGGCGACACAGAGTGAAATGTCCGGACTACTCCAGAAATTCCACCCGACGGCGGAGACTTCAGTTAATGGCGGCTAGCACCCACCAGCGCCCCCTGTTGGCTGGTGGCCGGGTTCGCCGCGGTCTGGTAGCCGCGCAGCGGCTCGTAGACGAAGAGGTAGCGACCGCCGAAGTCGAAGACGGCGGTCAGGATCGTGTCGAGCAACGGCGGCCACACCGGACGGGCCGGCACACCGAGGGGCAGCACCACTGCGGTCGCGGTGCCAGACGGTGTCACCACCGGAATGTGCTGCCCGGGCGCACCGTAGACGCCCTCTGTCATGGTGCCCGCGAACAGGTCGTTGACCCAGCCGACCGTGATGTCGGCCGCGGCGTCGATGTTCCTGGGCAGGGAGAACCCCCCGACAAGGTACTCGCCGAACTGCACGATCGGGTTTCCGCCCTCCATGTAGTCGATGTGCAGGCCGCCCTTCAGCCCCACACCGGTGAAGCGGTCCGGCCGGGCCAGCTGCAGCTTGTCGGCCATGTCGCCGCCGCGGCTCCAGAAGTACCGTTCCGAGGAGATCAGATAGATGGGCCGGTCGTGCGCGCCACGCAGCTTGGCCAGCGCATCGCCGACCAACCGTGAACCGGCGGGCTCCACGCCGTCGAGCATCACGACGCCGGCCAGGTGCTCGATCGCGCCGTTGTCGACCATGAACCCGGCTGCGCTGGTGACCAGCGTGCCGCCCGCGGAGTGGCCGACCAACACGAACTTGTCAGGCAGCGTGATCGTGTGACCTGCTGCGGCACCGGCGCTTTCGGCCAGCGCGGCGCGGTCGCCGACGAACAGTTCGGCAACGGCTCGGTGCATGGTGGACCCGCCCACCCATGCGGCGTCCGGGGCGAAGAAGTTCGACGTCAGCGACGGCGCCACCACGATGGCGTTGGTCCGTTCGGCCAGCCGCGCGGCGGTGTAGCTGTACATCGGTCCGCTGGCCAGGAAGCCGTGCTGGAAATACACCAACCGGGTGGACTCGTCGACGGTCTCGGGAAAGTACCAGTCGGCTTGCACGGACCGGCCGCTGCCGATCGGCAGGTTCAGCGTCGACGTCCGTACCGTCACGCTGCTGTTCGCGGGCAGTACCGGCGGACCGTCGATCAGTTGGATGAAGCCCACCAGTACGTTGAGCACGACCGACCCCACGAGATTGAGCAGAGACGGCGCCCGGGAGGGGGTCGTTTCCGCGGTGGCGCCCAACGGAACCGACTCGGTCTCGGCCAGTGATCGCTGCGGGCTGTCCTTGTCGGTTCGGGGCTCTTCGGTGAATGTGACGGTGGCCGGGGTGATCCCGGCATCGGACTCGACGATGACGGCGGGTTCGGCGGGTTCGGCGATGTCCTCGTCGACGTCCACGTCCTCATCGCCCACCACATCCTCACCGACCACGCCCTCGTCACCCACCGCGCCCTCGTCACCCACCGCGCCGTCGGTCACGTCGCCTTCTACGGGAATCACCTTGTCGCCATTGCGCTCTCGGTCCGGGTACTCGGCTTCGAGATCGGCTTCGAGATCGGCCTCGAGCGGTGGGTTGGCGGCGTCGATGCCGTGTTCGGGTGCCGACTGCTCGTCCTCATGCTCGGTGTCGGGGGCGCTGGTTGCCGCAGGGGCGGCATCGGACGGGGTGTCCGACTCGGTCGCGGACACGGTTTCCGTCTCGCCCGGCGCGGCGAACGCGGTCGGCACACCCAGCACCACCAAGCCCGACATCGTCGCTGCGACGAAGCCGGCGCCGATCAGCACCGTCCACCGACTATCCATGTGTCTCCCCCAAATTAAATAGACGTTTAACCATGAATGTCTATTTATAGGCTCTTGGCGGCGGTGAGCACAAGGGTTGGCATACTTGGACACCGATGGCAGAACCTGATCCACCCGGCGCCCCGCCGCGGCGACGCGCGCGCGGACGGCCCGTCGGCGGTGGGAACACCGCGGAACAGGCGAGGACCGTCCTGATGGACGCCGCGGAGCGGTCGATTCTACAGCGCGGCTTTCAGGCGTCGACCATGGAACTCATTGCCCGGGAAGCTGGATACTCCCGCGCCGCGATGTACCGGCAATTCCCCAGCAGGCAGCATCTGCTCGAAGCGCTGGTGGCGCGCAAGACCCGCAGGCATCAAATCGAGATCGTCAGCCGGATGCCCGAAAATGCCGACTTGGCAGAGATTCTCGTCGAAGGGTTGGTGATCGTCGCCACCGAGCTGGTCCACGATCCACTGTTGCAGACGCTATCCGAGCAGACCGACGAGGGCACCGTCGCACATCTCGTCGCCGGCGCCGCGCGACTCCCCGAGCTCGTGGAGCAGCTGTTCGAGGCGATGGACGACGGCGAGGCCGGGCCGACGTTCCGGCCGGGTCTGCGCGCCGACGACGTCGGGCAGTTCCTCGTCACCACCTCGCTGACCATGCTGCTCGGCGTGATCCCCGGCATCGCCGATTCAGAGACCGCACGCCGCTACGTGCAGACGTTCGTGCTCCCCGCGATCCTCGCCGACCCGCCGGCGCCCCGGGAGGTGTTCGGGAGCTAAGCGGCGGCGCGGCTGACGTACGGCAGGCTCTCGGGCCGTTCAGTTCGGTGGCAGCAACATGGTCTGCCACGTCTGCCCGCCAGGTGCGCTCTGGCCGAGGTCGGCCTGTCGGTACTGCTTGCCGTCCGGGCCGATGTAGCTGCCGGTCGCAGGGTCGTACTCGGCCACCGCCAGCGGTGGCGGTTGCGCCGCGGGCTGAGCAGGTGCGGCCGCAGGCACCGGACCGAGATCCGGTATCGGTTGTCCGGACAGTGTCGCGTTCGGGTCCCCCTTCCAGTTGAAGCCGTCGTTGAGGGGAACGAACTGTTCATCGCTTTCGCACAGTCTCACCGTGGGAGCACGTTTCCCGGGCACGGTCGCGCAGGGGGCGTTGCGTGCACCCCGAACGTTGAACTGTGAGTCCTGCGGAGTGCGGCAGTACAGATCGCCGGGTGGACGTTCGGGGGAGTCGACCTCTGTCGGAACGCGGCGCTGTTGTGCCGGCAGGAAACCGGTCGTGCACGGCGGCGGCAGGTTGATGTTGAGGTTGAAGCTGATGTACTGGCCCGGGTGTTTGGTGTTCAGATTGGCGAGGATGCCTGCCTGGCTCACGGCGACGGCCTGTGGCAGCAGCACGAGCAGTTGTTCGATGTTGTCCTGGTATGTCATGGCGACCTGTCCGATGCTGACCAGGTTGGCCATCAAGATCGGCAGTGTGGGTTGCAGCCGATCGAGCACTGCGCGCGCCTCTTCGGCTGCGGGTCCGCCATTGTCGATGAATCCCGCCACCGACTCGTCGCGCTCCTTCAGCGATGCCGTGACGTTCGAGATATGTGAGGCCCATGTCTGGATCTCGGCCGCGGTGTCGGTCTGGGAGTCGAGTACCGGCTGAGCCCGATCGATCAGCGCCAGCAACGGGTCCAGGTTCTTCCGGGCCGCGATAGACAGATCGGTGGAACCGCGGACGATGCGGGACAACTCCGGCCCGAGTCCCCCGACCGCAATGAAGCTCTCGTCGATGAGCGTCTTGAGGTTGTCCGCCGGGATCGACTGCAGGCCGGTGTTGGCGGCTGACAGCAGTGCGTTGACGTCGGGCGGCACCGAGGTGTCGGCCAACGTGATGACATCGCCGTCGCGCAACGGGCGCGACGAGCCGTTTCTGGGTAGCAGTGCGACGTACTGCTCGCCGATGGCCGACTGGCTGTGCACCTGTGCCTCAAGATCGGAGGGGATGTCGATTCCGGATTTCAGCGACAGCACGGCCTCGACCCCGTCGTCGGTCAGCCGCACCTCCTGCACCCGACCCACCTCGGTGCCGCGGTAGGTGACGTTGCCGGTGTTGTACAGGCCGCCGGTCGTCGCGAGCTGCATAGTCACCGTGTAGCGCCCGACACCGAATAGTTGGGCGGGCAACTTCATGTACTGGAAGACCATGATGGCGATTGCGAGCAAAGCGATCACCGTGAAGACGGCCAGTTGGACCTTTATCCGTCGATGTAGGTGCATTTACGGCCCCTGATCCCAACGATATGGCACTACAAGCGGATTGGCTTGCGTGTAGGGGCTGGGGAATTGCCCGATCGTCCTGCCCCACTGCATCTCGAGCTCGGTCAGGTCGCCCTCCCACCGGGTGCCGGTGAACAGACCGGCGTCGATTCGGCTGAGCGTCAGGTCGACGACCGCGGTCAGGTTCGCGTAGTCGCCGCGCTGCCAGTTCTCGATCGTCTCGTTGGGAAAAGGGAACGTTGGGATCAGACTCAGCGACCGGGTGAGGCTGGGGCCGGCATTGGCCAGGCTCTCCAGCACCGGCCCGATCTGCTGAAGCTGGGCCACCAGGTTGTCCTTGGTCTGGTTGACGGTATCCACGGTCAGCGCGCTGAACTTCGCGAACTGGTCGGCCGCGTTGACCAGGTCGTCCCGCTGACGATTCAACTCGACGAGCGCATCCGGGATCGTCTCCAACGCCCGGTCCAGGACGGGCTGCCGGGCCGCGAACTTGGAGGCGAGCTGGTTGAGGCTGTCGGTGGCCGCGATGATATCGGGGGTCTGGTCGTCGAGGTCGGCGGTGAAAGTGTCCAGTTGACCGATGAGGCTGCGCAGATCTTGTTCGCGGCCGCGGAACGCGGTGCTGAACGCCTCGGTGATGTCCTGGACCTGACCCAGGCCGCCGCCGTTGAGAACCGACGACAGTGCAGCGAGGGTCTCCTCGGTAGTCGGGTATGAACCGCTGTGCGACAACGGAATCAGCGACCCGGCAGCCAGCCGCCCCTGTGAGGGTTCATCGACGGGCGGCACAAGTTCGAGATGCAGTGACCCCAGCAGGCTGGTCTGGCCCAGCTTCGCTGTCGAATTGGCCGGCAGGTTTACGTCACCATCGAGGGTGACGGTGAGCAGTGCGTGCCAGCCCTGCCGATCGATGCGGGTCACCGTCCCGACGGACACGTCGCCGACCCGGACGCGCGAGTTGGGCTCGAGGTTGCTCACATCCGGCATCTGAACCTCGATGAGGAACGATCCCTCCCCTCGGCCCTGGGTGCCGGGCATCGGCAGCGAGTTCAAGCCGCGCCATTGCGCGCATCCAGTCGCCAGCAGAACGCCGGCGAGGACCAGTGCTGCAGCGAGGCCACGCCGCGCCGTCGTCATGAGCCACCGCCGTGGGGAACCATCAGACCGGTCAGCCCCTGACTGGGATCTGTCGGCACCGGCGCCGGTGCCGAGCCGGCTTCTGCCGGCAGCGGCCCTGGAGCGGCGGCGACGGATTCCGGTGCGGGCGGAACGTAATCGGGACGCATCCACGGCTCGCTGTAGGTGATCTCGTTGGGCCGTGCCTGCGCGCCGACGAAGAAGTTGAATCCCAGCGGCGGGAAGTTGAACTGGCGGTTCTTGACGATCGGCGCCATGTACTGCGCGCAGAGCTTCGCAGACTGCTCGCCGTTCAACCGGGAGGCGGCCTGTACCGCGCCGCAGAGGAATTCGATGGGGTTGGAGAAGTTGTTGATGGCCAGTGCCGCGGTCAGCGACCCTTTGTCGGGCTCGTAGATGTTGACGTAGTTACCGATCGTGGTGGGTGCGATGTGCAGGGTCTGTTTGATGTCGTCCAGACTTGCCACCAGCGTGTTCGAGATGGACGTCAGCTTGTCCGACGTGGTGCCGACGACATCGCGGTTCTCCTGCGCGAAGCTCTTCACGTCGATGGCTGCGGCGTTGAGCGCCTCGACGGCGATACCGACCTTGTCGGGGTTGTCGGCCAGCAGCGTGCTGACCTCGGCCAGGTTGCCGTTGAGCGTCTCGAGCGCCCACGAACTGTCGTGCAGCGCGCTCACCACAGTGGACAGATTGGTGAACGTGGCAAAGATGTCGTCGCTGTGATCACCGAGCGTGGAAAGGGTTTGGGAGAGTTTGATGAGCGTGTCACGGATGGCCCCGCCCTGCCCGCGCATGTTGTCCGCACCGGTGTTGACGAAGGCCCCCAGGGTGCTGACGCCGCCGGGTTCGGTGGGTTTGAGAAGTTCGGTCAACCGCTGCAATTGGTCGCGGAAGTCGTCCCACTCGACCGGGACGACGGTTCGGTTCTGATCGATGACGGCGCCGTCGGCCATGACGGCTCCACCGGTGTAGGCCGGGGTGAGCTGTATCGCGCGCCCTGTCACCAGTTGCGGTGACAGGATCGCGGCCTTGGCGTCGGCCGGGACCTGCACGGCGCGGTCGTAGCTGAACGTCACCTTGGCGCGTTCGGGCTGTGGTTCGATCTCCAGGACCTCACCCACCGGGACGCCCAGCACACGGACGTCGTCGCCGGGAAACAGTCCGTTGCTGTTCTCGAAGTAGGCAACAACGATGTTCTGCGAGATGCGGTCGTTGGCCCGGACGACGGTGATGAGACCGCCGAGCAGGATCGTGACGAGCAGCACCGAAAGCAGAGATCTGCTGTGCCACAGCCGGTTCACGGTTGACTTCCGGTCGTGATGGGCGGCGCCTCGGCCGGGGCCGGCACGAACACGGCGGACAGGTCGTGGTGGGGTGTGGACCCGACGCCTGGCGGTTCGAGCGCGGGCGGCCCCGGCGGCGGCCCGCCGGGCGGGGGCGCCGGCGGCGGTTCACGGTAGGGGTAGCGCGGGTCGCCCGGCTTGCCGGTGATGGCGTCGGGCAGGTTCAGCGCAGGCGGGCCGCCCTGCCCGGTACGCGGGAACGGCACCGGCAACGCCGGAGTGCCGGGCTGGCCGACTTGTGGCTCGGTGAGTTCGCTCGGCGCAAGGACATTCGGGTCCAGACCGAGGTCGGAGAATGCGGCGTCGATAAACGGCTGGACGAACTGTCCCGGCAGCAGGTTGGCAACGTAGGCCTTGAAGAATGGACCGGAGGAGAGCGATTCGCCGAGCGACATGGCGTAGGAGTTGAGCAGCTTCACCGCCTTCTGCAGTTGGTCCTTGCGGTTGTCGACGATGGTGAGCACGCCGTTGAGCTTCTCCAGCGCGGGTTTGAGCTCCTGCCGGTTCTCGGCGATGAACCCCCGTAGTTGCTCTGACACCGAAGAAATGTTGGACCATATCGCATCCAGAGCGTCACTCTGCGTGCGTAATTGGGCCAGCAGCGCGTTGGTGTCATGCACCAGCCGGACCACCTGATCGGTGCGCTCGGCCAGGACCGCGGTGACCTTGGCGGCGTTGCGCAGCAGGGACCGCATCTGGTCGTCGTGCTGGTTGATGGTCTGGGCGAACCGGGCAACGCCCTCGACGGCGGTCTTCAGATGTGGCGGGGTGTCGGCGAAGGTCTGCGCCAGCGTCGACAGCGAGTCCGAGAGCTGATTGGTGTCGATGCCGCTGACGGTCCTGGCGAGATCGCCAAGGGCATCCGGCAGCTGGTAGGGGGAGGAGGTGCGCTCCATCGGGATTGGGCCGTCGAGTTTCCCTGCGCCCCTGGGCATCACGTTGAGTACCTTGGTGCCCAACAGGCTCTTGGTCCTGATGGCGGCCTCGGTCTGCTCTCCGAGGTTGATATTCCCCGCGATTTTGAACGTGACGAGAACCCGGGGCCCGTCAAGGCTGATACCGGACACCTTGCCCACCGGGTATCCGGACACCTCGACCCCGGCGCCGGTGAACAGGCCGCCCGCGTCGGCGAAATAGGCCGAATACTGCTTTCCCTGGTTCAGGAAGGGCAGCTTCTGATACTGCAGTGCCGCGGTGACGATCACCACGACAACGGCGACGCCGATCGCGCCGATGGCCACCAGGTTGCGTTCGCTGAAGGATTTCATCGGGGTGTGCACCGCCCACTGTCCTGGCCCGCGATCTTGACGTAAACGGGCTGTCCCCCTTTGCCGTTGAGCTTCAGCCCGATCTCGCAGAAGTAGAAGCTGAAGAAGTCGCCGTACATTCCTTGTCGGCCGATGGCCCGGTACTTGTCGGGCAGCGTGTTGAGCAGGTTGTCGAGATACTCGTAATCGGCGACGGCGATCGCCGCGACCCGATCGGTCTCGTGGACCACCTTCTGCAGCGGCGGGCGGGCGGCCATCAACAGGTCGGCCAGCGACGCGGTGGCCGCATTGGTGTGGGCGACCGCATCGGAGATGTCGGTCCGGCGTTCGGCGAGGCCGTGCACGAGCTCCGAGAGCGAGGTGACCGCGGTGTCGAAGCGATCGCTCTGTTCACCGATCGACCCGAGAACCGCGTTGAGGTTGACCACGACCTCGCCGATCAGTTGGTCGCGGTCGGCCAGCGTGTTGGTCACTGCAGCCGCCTGGTCGAGGAACGAGCCGATGGTCGGCCCCTGCCCCTGCAGCGCGCCCATCAGCTGGGCGCTGAGTTCGTTGACCTGTTCGGGGTCCAACGCCCGGAACAGCGGCCGGAAACCTCCGATGAGTGAGTCGAGATCCAACGCCGGCTCGGTGCGTGTCAACGGAATGGTGTGTCCGGGCGATAGCGGTTCGATGCCCCCGGCGCCTTCCTCCAGCGCCAGATACCGGCCGCCGATGAGGTTGTCGTAGCGGATGGCAGCCCGTGAGCCGTCGGTGAGGACGACGGTGTCGTCGGTGTCGAAGGAGACCGTGACGATGGCGTCGGAGCCTACCGTGATGCTTTGCACCTTGCCGACCTCGACACCGGCGATGCGCACCAGATCGCCGTCCTTGAGGCCCGACACGTTGGTGAACTCGGCGTTAAAGGTCTTTCCCTCCCCGAACCTGAACTGGGCAAAGACGCTGAGCAGGACGAATGTTCCGAGCGCGCAGACCGCCAGGAAGATGCCGAGCCGCCACGCCGCGGCCACGAAATTGCCTCTCATGGTGTCGGCGCCCCTTCCTGGGTCGGTGGTGCCGGGGCGGGCGGCAGGCCCGGCCACAGCGGGGTTCCCCCCGGTCCGTACAGCGCTGCGCCGTAGGGCGGAGCGCCGGGATACGGGACGGGTCCGATCGCCGGTCCGGGAATGCACTGCCTGATGCTGGGTTGCTCGGGAACCGCGCGCGTCACCGGCAGATAGTTGGCCCAGCAGGGGTTACCGATACCGGGGTTGGGCCGGATGTCCAGGCCGGTCCCCCAGCCGGTGTTGGTCACGAGCTGGCGCACCGGGAAGTTCTTGGTGGCGTCGGGAAGGGAACCGCATCCCGGCGCGCCGCCCGGGCCACCCTTGGCCGCGACCCTGGGGAGGTTCTCCGGGAAGCGGTACGGATCGTTGCCGCCCAGCAGCGCGATGTCGAGCAGGATCGACTTGCCGTTGGCGCCTCCCCAGATGTCGCGACCGCCGTTCTCCAGGAACCAGGTGGCCCCCTGCAACCAGCAGGTGTAGATCGGGTCGTACTTGTGCAGCAACGCGGTGGTCGGAGCCAGCGTGTTCACCGCGTCGACCAGGCTGTCCTTGCTCGTGGTCAGCAGGTTGGTGCCCGACTCGGCGAAGCCGGTCACGTTGAGCAGCAAAGTGTCCAGCTGCGCGCTGTGCGCTACCACGGTGCTGCTGGTGGTGCTGGCGCCGTCCAGGATCGAGACGATGTGCTCGGCGACCGCGTTGTAGGTGTCGTTGAACCCCTTGAAGGAACGCCAGTCGTCGCGGATGGTGTCGCTGCGCGCGTTGAGCGCGGTCAGCACCTCGTTGAGCCCGGTGGTGGCTTCGCCCATCCGCGGTCCCTGACCGCGGACCGCGTCGGCGATCGCGGACAGCACTGCGTTGAGCTTCGCCGGGTCCACCATGTCCAACAGGTCGACGATGTTCTCGAAGACCGTGTTCACCTCGGTGCTGACGTTTTTCGACAACAGCACCGCACCGGCAGCCAGACGTTCTGTGCTGGGATGCTCGGGTGGGACCAGATCGACGAACTTCCCGCCGAACGCCGTGGTGGCCAGGATCTGGGCCTGCACGTTGGCTGGGATGAACGGAACCTGGTCGGGATACAGGTCCAGCACCAGACGGGCTTGACCGCCGTCGCCGGCGATGTCGCGCACCCGTCCGACTTCGACACCGCGCATCTTGACCTTGGCGCCGGTCTCCATGACCAGGCCCGAACGGTCCGATGTGAGGGTGACCGGGACGAAGGTGCTGAACGTCCCGCGGAAGATCCCTGAGGTCACACCGAAGAAGACAGCGATCGCCACAAGCAGAACGACGGTCCACCAGGCGCTGTGGAGGCGGTGCTCGCCGGGCCTCGACTCCATCCCTAACCCGCCAGGTTGAAATTGCCGGATTGGCCATAGATCGCCAGCGAGATCATCACGATCTCGACGGCGGCCACGACCATGGAAGTGCGCACTGCCCGGCCGACTGCTTCACCGACCCCGGCCGGACCGCCCGAAGCGGTGTAGCCGTAGTAGGTGTGCACGAGCATCACCACGACGGTGATGGCGACGCACTGGAAAAAGGACCAGATGAGGTCGGTCGGGTTGAGGAAGGTGTTGAAGTAATGGTCGTAGACACCCGATCCCTGCCCGTAGATGAGGGTGGTGCCGGTCCGGGCCGCCAGGAATGCCATCATG
>Ga0172382_10004866_pt1 | contig 20320 bp, 23 predicted proteins | sample Leawel138RmetaG_FD_122245 | JGI IMG/M metagenome (GOLD analysis project Ga0172382, IMG submission 122245) | Leachate microbial communities from a municipal landfill in Southern Ontario, Canada - Leachate well 138R metaG | ecosystem: Engineered > Solid waste > Landfill > Unclassified | place... | reverse complement strand
CCTCAAGTAAAGTAAAAGCTTTTTTGTTTTTCATTTTAATTTGATAAGTCATATATAATTGTTTCTAGTTTAAAATCATAAGCCTGTCCACGCTCAAACCATTTAACCCATGACTCAACATGAGTATAACCACTCGAACTAGGAGTAACGCTTATCATTCTTTTAAAAATTGAATCTTCTCCTCCGCTTAAATGAACAAACATCCCATTGTCTAGTTGTAGTAAAGACGTGTCTATATCTACTGTAGTCGTAGCTAAAAGAGACAAATAATCTACTTTATAATAATAAGTATCACCAACTAAGGGAGACGCAATACCATCCCACTTATCATAATCATCACCTAAAATAATATTAGTATCCCTAATATTTCTCATTATATCAATTCCTTCCTGCGAAAGAAAGGCGGCAGTTAACAAATTCTTTTTAACACTTTCAAATTCAGAGCTTTTTCTAACCAAAGACAAAACAGCAACTAACCCAATACTTAGGATGAACATAATAACAACAACCTCCATCAAGGTAAAAGCTTTTTTTGTTTTGTTTATATTTGTTTTCATAAGATTTAAGGACACCAAGAACATTGATAGTCAGCGGTAGGAGAACAGAAACAATCAGACACATCAACCAAAGAAAAAGAGTTAACAAAAACTAACTTACCAATATTTAAACTCTCACTTTTTAGTTCAACCCTAAGCTCTCCAAAAACCTCAATACTATTATCAACGTCATAAAATGTTAAGAAATCACCTTCAGTTGAAAATAATACATTTAAATTATTAGCTAAATTAATATTACTAATGTAGGCATCTACTTTAGCTTTATTAATTTTAGCCCCCTTCAAAGGATCATCCTCCCCAACGTCAAGCAACCAATTACCATTTAAATCAGCAAAGATAGTATACTCATTTGAACCCTCAGACAAACTAACACCCCAATAAACTGGAGTTTGGCTATCATAATACTCTAAATCAATAGCTTTCCATTTAGCTAAGCCAATATCCTGAGATAAAGATTGCTGAAAAACCGTTAAAGCTGACTGACTTGAAGATACTTTATAATTAGCATTAAAAACAGCGCCTATTATAGCTATTATTGATACTGCTATTAAAACTTCTATTATGGTAAAAGCTTTTTTATGGTTTATTTTTTTCATTTTTTTTATAATATTTATCCAAGAAAACGTTTCCCAGTTTTATCATCTCTAGCCTACCTAATTCTTTCTCATCTTTATACCCACAAAGATGCAATAATCCATGTACTAGTATAAAGTTAAACTCTTCCATCACCTTTTTATTATACTTTTTGGCTTGTCTCTTTATTTGTTGAAAACTTATGAGAATTTCATTTAGATCAACGAAAGATAAAACATCTGTTGTCTTGTCTTTTCCCCTGTAAGAATTGTTTATCCTTCTCATCCTGCAATCACCAATTACCGCTATCGATATATCACCCTCTATTCTATAACTCTTTAAAAAATTATCTACTAAATTCAAAACTTTTCTTTCATTAATTCTATTTCTAGTTAAATTATTAAATTCGATCATAGGAATTTAGATTTAAAAGAATTTAATTTTCTCAAAAAACTATAAACAAAATATTTAAAAATATTTATTTTAAAATCATAGGTACCAGGATAAGCAAGTTCCTCTCCCCCAAAACCCTGCTTAAAACGACTAACTCCGGGCCACTTCAAGTTATCTACTCCGTAAAAATCATAAAAAGAAAATCCTTCCTCTTTAGCTATTTTAATAACTTTACTATGTAAAAGATAGGGGGCCATTACATTTCTATATTTATTATCTGATGCTCCATGTAAATATGAAACGCAATCCCCACTAAACGAGAATATACCCGAGGCTAAAACCTCTCCATTATAATATGCTTCAAAAACTCTTATAAACCCATTATTATAATTAATTAAATTCCCATAATAGTCATCTTTATGTATTGAAAAACTGTCTCTTTTGGATGTAACTTTTATTAATTTAATAAAATTATTAAAAGCTAAATCCTTGTCGGTGCTCTCTAAAATCTTAACGCCCTTTTTCTCGGCCAACCTAATATTATATCTGGTCTTGGATTTCATTTTTCCAAAAATTAGTTCCAGATCATCTTTCAAGTTTAAAAATGATGTTTTTGCTGGCTGAATATCTCTGGTCTTACAGAATCTCTTCCCACCTTCAAAATCAAAAGAAACTGGTTCAATTCTTAAAAAATCAGCATCAAACTTCTTAGCCATTTCCATTACTATATCATTTTTGATATCTTGACTTAACCCATTCTTAAAAAAAGGACCTCTGGGTAAATAATAATATTTAAAGAACTTAAAGGCTGTTATTTTAATAGCTACTGTGAATCCAATAATATTGTCAGAGCTCTTAAAAATAAAAAAAGAACAATTATTACCATATCCCTCCTGAATATCAGCCCAGTTATATGTCTGTAAAAAACTTAAACCAGGAAAACCACCTAAATTACAAATATTTTTAAAAGACTCTATATCTACTTTTTTTATTTCAACGCTAACCATATTCATTAAAACTGACTAGCCATATTATACATAGGCATAATAATAGCAGCTACCATAATACCTACGCCGAGACCCATAATAACCATAACGACTGGTTCAATTATGGTACTTATATTATCTAGCCTATTTCTAACATCTTTCTCATAAAACTTAGCAATAATCTCCAATATATCATCTAGACGACCAGTTTTTTCTCCAACTGACATCATCTCGGGTATCATCTTCGGTACATGATCGCTATCCTCTAAAATACTTGTTATTGATCCACCTTCTTTAACAACATCTATTGTTTCAGCAATAATATCTTTATAAACTGTACTCTTTATAATATCTTTCACTATAATCAAACTCTTATTAACACTAACACCACCCTTTAATAAAGTACTTAGAGATCTACAGAATCTAACAAGATATATCAATTGAAAAAGCTTACCCAAAGAAGGTGTTTTGATAAGTAAATAATCGAACTTCCTTCTACCATACGGAGTCTTTAAAAACATTCTAACAAAGAATATTATAGCAACTATTAGTAAAGCAACTAATAAATAATACTTTTGTAAAAATTCTGTCGAAGCTATAACTATTCTTGTGGCTAAAGGTAGTGTTGCTCCGGTTTCTTGAAGCATGAGGGTTAATTCTGGTAAAACAAAGAATACAAACACAAGACCAACACCGAATATACCAGCCAATATAAAGGCTGGATAAATCATAGCTCCTTTAAATTTCTTTAAAACGTCGTAGTCTTTCTCAATTTCGTCAGCCAAATACTCCAAAACTTCATCCAGTCTTCCAGAGGTTTCACCAGCTTTAATAATATTGCAATAAAACTGAGAAAAAATATTACCATACTTAGCCAAAGCATCAGATAGCATGGTTCCGCTATCAACATCATAGGCTATCTTGGATATAATATCCCTAAATCTTGGATTTTCTGTTTGTTCAATAATTGTATACAAAGATTCAGTGACTGTAACATGAGAACTTACCATTACGGAAAATTGCCTAGAAAAAATAACTACATCTTTACTTTTAATAGGTGTAAGTTTGTTACTTATTTTAACCTCCAAGCTATCGGAAATATCAACCAAATCAGAAACCATAAAAAGCTTTTTCTTAAGCCTTTTTATGGCGTCTTCCCTGTTCAATGCTACTATTCTACCGCTTTTCCTTTTTTGGTTTTTATCACTGGCTTTATATCTAAAAGTTGGCATATTTTTTGTATAATAAAATTATCTAAACTTCTATAACTCTTGAAACCTCTTCTTCTGTGGTGAGGCCTTGTAGGATTTTCAAAAATCCATCTTGATTTAAAGATATAAATTCTTGATCCCTCTTAATGTTTTCAATACGTAGACCTGAAATATCTTGCATTATAATATCTTTTAGACTCTCATTCATTTCTATAACCTCACCTATGGAGACTCTCTCCATATATCCAGTCTTTTGGCATCTAGGACAGCCAACAGCTTTATATATTTTTAAATTATCCATATCATCAATTGAATTAATTCCTGGAATTTCTTTTTTTAATCTTTCAATATCTATATCAGCCAAAACTTCTTTAGCATTTTTTATAAACTTAACCCTTTCACCCTCTTCAACCTCCGCCTTACAATGGACACAAAGTCTTCTAACTAGACGTTGAGCTATAATAAGTCTAAGTATTGAACATAGAAGTACGGGCTCGGCTTTCATATCCATTAACCTAAAAATAGTACCCAATGCATTGTTTGTGTGTAAAGTTGATAACACTAAGTGACCAGTTAAACCAGCATGAATAGAAAGATTTACAGTTTCTTCATCTCTAATTTCTCCAACCATAATAACGTCGGGATCTTGACGAACCAAAGAACGTAAACCAGTAGCAAATGAATAGCCTATTTTAGGTCTAATTTGAGATTGATTAACACCTTTTAACTGATACTCAATAGGATCTTCGAGTGTTGAAATATTAACTCCCTCTTTGTTTAATATATTTAAAACAGAATATAGTGTTGTTGATTTACCACTTCCAGTAGGACCAGTCACAAGCACTATCCCATTTGATTTCCTTATATTTTTTTTAAATTTATCTAAAACCAAGGAATTAAATCCTAAGTCTTCCATGGTTATAAGCCCCTTTGAAGTATCTAAAATACGCATAACAGCCTTCTCTCTTCCATCTCCAATAGGGAATGTGGATATACGAAAATCAACTTCTCTCTTATCAAAAACTAAAACCATTCTTCCATCCTGAGGAATACGAGTTTCATCAAGTTTCATCCTCGCCATAACTTTTATTCTAGCTATAACTGATCCATGAATTTTTTTAGGTAAAAACAAAGCATTACTCAATATACCGTCAATTCTGTAACGAACACGACTTTCGTTTTCGTAAGGCTCAATATGAATATCACTAGCACGACTATCTATGGCATTTTTAATAATAACGGAAACTATCTTGGCAACCGGAGCGCTATTTGCATCATCTATATCAAGCTCCTCTCTGGCCTCATCCTCATCCTTTTTAACCTCTAAAAAATCATCATCCCCAGACTCCTTTGATTTAATTTCTAGAGCAGATGATATCTCTTCTTCCATTTTGCTATACTTTCTAAAAGCATAATCAAAACTATTTTTGGAGATTATATAATAAACAGGTTTCAATCTTTTTCCTTGAGATAAAAAATTTAAGGCCTCCATTGCCTTTAAATTTGGCTCTAAAAATCCAATATTAATGTTGCCGCTATCAATGGAAAAACAAACAGCTTTGTAATTATTAGAAAGCTCTTCACTTATAGTCTCTAAAACTTGATCGGGGATTTCTTCTCCCATTAAGTTCTTGTATGGTAAATTATACAAATCAGCTTTAATTTTAGTTATCTGCTCCAAGTCTAATAATTTTTGTCTTATTAAATATTTTTCTATGTCAAAATTATTATCTTTTTCCAATAAAAAAGAAAGCTCGGAAATTTTATCACCTGCTAATACATTTTTAATTTTAAGAATATCTAAAAACTTACTCTTATTAAACATAAATAATTATCTTAGACTAAAAAGGTTGAAAAGGATTTTTATTTCCAACCTCAAATTCCAACAAAGTATCTTCTGTGCTAGTTGAATCACCATTATCCCCATCAAAATCTATATCGCCAGTATCAAAATCAGAAAGATCAACTGAAAATTCTTTTAAGTCTTTAAACTTTTGACTGTCTATTTTGCTTAAATCTAAAACTGAACTTCTACTACTCTCATCTATACTTTTCATAATACTCTCAGAGCTTTCAAGATCTGGAAAGGTGTTAAAACGTGATAATATTTTATCACCGTATAAAAACAACGCCACATTTAAACCAATTAACAAAATTAGTAAAACTATAAAGATTATTCTGTAAAGTTTGCTCATATAAATAATTATTATTTTTTATAATAACTCAACGCCTCTATCTCGACTACTCTTGCCCCAGGATTAAAGTCCAAAGAAATGACATCTATTATTTTTAAGTTTTTTTCAATAATATCGACTAAATATCTAAGGTCGGGATATGTAACGCCAGAAATTTGCACATTTATAACCCAAGCTCCCAACCTAGAAGACACGTCATAGGGCAAAGAATTAAAGTGATTCGGAGAATAAGACAAAGAAGTGGTTGCAACACCTTGTTCGGCAGTAACTTCTCCTACTCCCCTCCTAGCTGTCTGATCAGTCTGTTGAGTTTTATTTACTTCATTAATGTCAATTATTTTAACACTCCTAACATTATAATTATTCTTCATTAAAAAGTAGGTAAACCAAGTAAATAAAGAGTCTCTAGAATATGACTCCGGAACAATCTTCATTATCTTATCCACATCCTCCTCCTTAATCTGATTAAAGGTATTAATACTCTCTCTATTATCTGCCAGCACTCTATATTCCCTTACGAAGTTTTCCTTATTTTCTTTTAAAATCTCTGTTGACTCCTTTATTATTCTATCGTATTTAGGGGATAGTATATATACAAAAGAAAACCAAAAAACGGCTATAATTAAAAGTATAGAAACAAATTGAAAATTAGAATTTAAAAAAGAGTTAATCTTATTAGAAGTTCTCATTTTTCTAACTTCACTATCATTAAATAATTCATTTTCATCTAAAGAGATATCGTCTTTTTTTTCTTTGTTATCCATATATTTTATTTCTTAAATAGTCTTGGTCTTAAATTTAAGTTAAGATTAAAGTTTACGTGACCACTTGAAGCGCTTATACCGCTAGAACCAATAATTTCATCAGAAGTATTCACGCTTGAAGTTTGCTCATCAAGGTTAAATGCTTGTGACTGATAAGAGATAGCTCTAACATCTTTTGTAACTGACGGCAAGGTATAAATACCGTTGATGTTGCCAGAAAAATTCCTATAATAAACTGCTTTTAAAGTGTTCTTTTCAAGATAATCAAGGAAATTGCTCCAATATATATGATTATCTAAAATAGCGAAAGAAATACTTGCATCGTTCTTAAATTTTAAAACCATTTCATAGTCATTCGATATTCTACTCTTCTCACTAATTACATAATTGATTTCATCTTTAAGATAAGATTCACTCTCATCTTTTTTAATCTCTCCCCACCAAGTAAGAAGAAGAAAAAGTTCTATTAATATAGCAAAAGAAACTAGGAGTAAAACAAAAAAAGCAACTAAGTGCCTTCTATAATCAAAAAAAACAGGAACTTGATCTTTGATTAAATCAGTTTCTAATAATTCTAGGTTATTATTTATCTTTTCTTCTTTTTTCGATAACTTTATTTTATCAACAACCGGTATCTCTTTGTTTATTTTTGGCATATATAAAATTTTAATTTTTATCAGCTCCTCTTAAGGCAAGTCCAACTGCAACTGATAATCTAGGACCAACCTCAGATAAAACTTGCTCTAATTCTTGTGGATAAGAAACTTTAAACCAAGGGTTGGCTATTATAACTTTTACATTTAAAAGATCCTCTAGATACTCGGAGAAATTATACAATAGAGATGAGCCACCGGACAAAACTATCTTCTCTATATTATCATTATTACTGTTATAATACAAATCTGTCATGTACTTTATTTCGTTAATTATCGGATTAACTGCATCAATTATTATTTTAGGAAGCTCTGCTCTTTTGTTTTCATTTGACATTCCTAGATCAAACTTAAATTGTTCTGCCTGCTCAAAACTAACACCCATTTTAGAAGAAATCTCTGAACTAATAGTTTTACCAGAAACATTTATACTTCTATTTAAAAAGGGTATGCTTTCTTTTACTATTGAGAAGTCTGTACTATTTTCACCCATCTCAATTAACATTGTTGTTGTTGGATCATTGCCTAAAATAGACCTTATCAAAGAAAAAGACTCTGTCTCTAAATTAGTCAAAGTAATTTTTGCCTCTCTAAAAACATCAATATATTTCTTAATTAATTTTTTTGGAGAACCAGTTAGAAAGACCTTTACATTACCCTTAATCTTGTCTGAACCTGGAATAACCTTCCAATCTAGAACCATCTCATCTAAAGGGAGTGGGATAACCTTTCTTGCTTCCTCAATAATTTTCTCATCTAATTTTTTTGGATCTACATTATGTAAATTAATTAAAGAAGAAAAAACAGACCAACTAGGCAAAGAAGCATTTGCCTTATTAGTTTTTATACCTAATTCATCTTTTAATCTAACAATTGATTTAGCCAAAAAAGAAACATCATCAGAATAGGTAAAGTCAGCTCCTTCAATATTGTCCGAAAAGCCATAATTAGCTAAATTAATTTTCTTTCCCTTTTTCTCTAATTCAACCATTTTTAAAGATGAATTCCCTATATCTATCCCTAAAAAATAATTATCGCTTGAAGATGAAAATATTCCCATATTTTTTAATTGATTTATAGTATTATTCGTGCTATAATTTTGACGTAACACAAATAAATAAATGCTTATAATAAAATTATATCATTATTATAACATAAAAATAAAATATGGGAAATACTAAATTCAAAAAAATACTAATGGTTTTAGCTTTTGTAACTATAGTTGTTTTAATGGCTATAGTTATTTGGAACCTATTTTTTAAAAGTGATTCACCTATAGTGCCAACACCGGGAGAAGAAGACTCCCCTGGAATTGGATTACCAATATCACCAGACGGAACCCCAATAATAACTGACGGTGAAGATCCTGGCAGGATAGAGCCCGAGATACCGACAAGACCACAAGAGCCTCTAGACCCTCAAGCTGGGGAAACTGGAGGAGTTAGCAATATTGCCATAGGCGGAGTAACCAAGGTAAGCTCTTTAGTTGATTCACAAACAGTATCCCCCGCCCTAAGCAGAGATGGAAATTCAGTTCAATTCTATAATAAGGATGACGGGAAGTTTTATGTAGTAAACGATAATGGAGACATAATTCCTTTTAGTGATAAAGTTTTTCACAATGTATCTGATGTAGAGTGGGCCCCAAATAAAACAAAAGCGGTAATAGAATACCCAGACGATACAAAAATAATATATGATTTCTCCACGAATAAACAAGTAACACTTCCAAAGCACTGGGAAGATTTTACCTTTTCTGCTGATAGCGAAAAATTAGTTAATAAAAGCTTAGGTATAGACCCTGACAACAGATGGTTAATAATATCAAACAGTGACGGATCGCAAACTAGGGCTTTAGAAGAGTTGGGCTTAAATGATAAATGGGTAATTCCATACTGGCAGCCAAACAATCAATCAGTCGGCATGTACACTCAGGGAGTTGACTCTAACAGAAGAGAGGTTTTCTTTATTGGACAGAATGGGGAAAACTTTAAATCAACTATAATAGAAGGTTGGAACTTCGAACCTCTATGGTCTGAGAATGGCGACAAACTACTTTATAGCGTTGCTTCACCAAAAGATAATTTAATGCCAAAAGTTTGGATTGTTAATGCTAGCGGAAATAGTATTGGAACAAGCAGAACCGACTTACAACTTCAAACATGGGCAAGTAAATGTACTTTTGCTGATAACGATACAGTATATTGCGCAGTGCCAACCAGTCTAGAGCCAATGTCTGGAATATTCACAGAAATGTCGCAAATGACTTCAGATGAATTATACAGAATAGATATAAGCAGTGGACAAAAAACATTAATAGCTATACCAGAAGGTAATCAAAATATATCTTCAATAATGGTTGACTCAAGACAAGAAACACTGTTCTTTACTAACTCAAGTGGCAACATACAAAAAATACAATTAAAATAAAAGCATACCCCCAAAGATGCTAAAAAATGATAAAAGAAATACTTAGTTTTTTTATTGATTTATTATTTGTAAAGAAGTGTATAATTTGCAATCGAATAGACTGCGAAACTATATGTGTCAGATGTTTTCAGAGAATAAAAACCAAGGAGCAAAGATGCCCGGCATGTTCAAGTACTAATAATTTTGGTGAGTTTTGTGATAACTGTAATAAAGGTTTTTACTTCAATGGCATAATGGTTGCCGGTGATTTAAATGACAAAATATTAGAAGAATTAATTAAAAAATTTAAATATAAGTTTAATAAAAAAATAGGCAATATACTTGGCCTATTTTTGTTAAACTTTTTAAAAGAAAAAATAAATCCAAACCCCATACTAAAAAAGGACAATCTCTTTAATGAAGAAAATTCTATAATAATAGCAGTCCCTATAACAAAAAGAAGGGAGAGATGGAGAGGTTTTAACCAGAGCTTTATTCTTGCTAGCTTTATAAGTCAAAAAACAAAGATTCCAATTTTTAATAATTTAATAAAAATAAAAAATAGCAAAAACCAAGCCAGTCTAAAAAAGAAGGATAGAGAAAAAAATCTTAATAATTGTTTTAAAATAATTGACCCCGAAGAATCAAAAAAAATATTAGAAAATAAAAAAATCATCTTAGTAGATGATATCACAACAACCGGATCAACAATAAATGAGATAAGTAAGGAATTAAAAAAATATAAACCTGTAGAAATCTGGGGATTAGTTTTAGCTAAAAAATAAAATTATCTTATACCAAAAAAATCAATTGAATTTTTATACAATTTATTTTTTACTAAATTGACATCCTCATTTCTTAGATCAGAAATAACCTTAGCCACTTCCTTAACATAAAGAGGCTCATTCCTCTTCCCCCTGTAAGGCGATGGCGATAAATATGGCGAATCTGTTTCAATCATTAATTTGTCCAGAGGCGATTTTTTAATAACTTCATCCCATTGCCTAACAAAAGTTACAAGGCCAGTGAAAGATATTTTTAATCCTAAGTCAAAATATTTTTTGGCTTGATTATAATCACCAGAATAACAATGGATAACGCCCCACTCTTTAGTAAAGTTGTTATTAGAATGGAAATCTTTTAATATTCTAAATAAATCATCATGGGCTTCGCGACAATGAATTATAACAGGTAATTCCATTTTTTTAGCCAAGGTTAACTGCCTGAAAAAAACTTCTCTCTGAATTTCTTTTACCTTCTCCCTGTCACCATCTATATGATAATAATCTAAACCAATCTCGCCAATAGCAACAACGTTCTTTTTGTTTTTAATTAAATCAATATAATTATCTTCACTATACTCTTCTTTTCTACTCCTGAACTCATACTTGCCATTTTCGTTATCATTTTTAATTATAACATCTTGCAAGTGTATAGGATGTAAACCAACAGCCGAGTATACCCCTTTGTCAAAACTCTCAGACAAAGAAACTGCCCTTTGAGATGTTTTTAACTCTGAGCCAACCACGATCATCTCAACTTCACCCTCTAAAGATCTTTTGATTACTTCATTGTAATCATCTTTAAAGTCTTTAAAATTTAAATGACAATGTGTGTCTATGTACATAATTATATATCTAATTGCTCTAACATCTTTTTATCTTTGCGAGAAATCGATTTAGGAATAACAACAGTTACCTCAACGAAATGGTCCCCTTCTCCTATTCCGCGCAACTTTTTTATACCTTTTCCCTTTATCTTAAAGACTGTTCCCGACTGTGTTCCATTTGGTATTTTAAGAGTTATATCCCCATGAATTGTTTTAATGTTTATCTTGTCACCCAAAATAGCCTGTTTAACACTAATTTTTTCCTTTGTATGTATATCATAATAGTTTCTCTTAAACTCGTCTGATTGAGAAACATTTATTCTAAGTAATAAATCCCCGGCTGGAGATCCCTTAGAGCCAGCATTACCCTTACCAGAGATTCTAATTGCTTCACCCCTGTCTATACCAGCTGGTATTTTAACTTTAATTTTTTCTTCACCTTTATGGAAGCCATAACCAGAACATTTTGAACATTTTTTACTATATGTTTTTCCCTCGCCCTGACAATTGGGACAAATGTCTTCAACTTGCATAGTACCAAAAATAGTTCTTTGATTTTTATAGACAATACCTCTACCAGAACATTCTTTACAAGTCTCTATTTTTGAACCTGGCTCAGCTCCACTACCATCACAAACAGAACATTTAACATTTTTATTTAACAAAATTTCCTTAGTAGCTCCAAAGGCAGCTTCCATAAAATCAATACTAAGCAAAGCCTCAATGTCAGAGCCTCTACCACTAGATTGTCGCCTGTTGGATCTACCGCCACCAAATATATCTCCTAGTCCACCAAATATATCACCCAAATCCTCAAACCCAGCTCCACCCTGGAAACCAGAAAAATCAAAACCACCTGAAGGACTAGCTCCAGATGAAAAAGGGCTAGAGCCAAACTGATCATATTGCCTTCTTTTTTGCTCATTACCTAAAGTTTGATAAGCTTCATTTATTTCCTTAAACTTATTGGTATCACCACCCTTATCAGGGTGGTGCTTATGAGCTAATTTCCTAAAAGCATTCTTAAGATCAGCTTGGCTAGCATCTTTTGAAACTCCCAGTATACTGTAATAATCTTTAGCCATAGTTTAAATTATTTATTCTCCTCAACCTCTCCTTCAACTACCTCTCCTTCTTCATTGTCATTTTTAGCTTCTTCTTTATTCTCTGTAGATGGTGCCTCCTGACTATTGTTTTGATACATAGCCGCCCCTATTTTTTGGGCTATCTCATTTAATTCGTCCATCTTCTTCTTCATTTCGTCATAATTGTCTCCATCCTTAACACCTTTTAATTCTTCAAGTTTTGCTTCAAGAGATTTTTTGTCTTCCTCTGTCATTTTGTCTCCAGATTCTTTTAAAAGTTTTTCAGTTGTAAAGAAAACAGCATCTGCCTGATTCTTAATTTCAATATTTTCTTTTTTCTTTTTATCTTCATCGGCATGAATTTCTGCTTCCTTTTGCATTTTCTCAATTTCCTCTTTACTTAAACCAGAAGATGCAGTGATAGTTATCTTTTGTTCCTTATTAGTTGCCTTATCTTTAGCAATAACATTTAAAATACCATTGGCGTCAACATCAAAAGATACTTCAACCTGAGGCACTCCTCTAGGTGCTGGTGGTATTCCGTCTAATATAAATCTACCTAAAGTCTTATTGTCAGCCGCCATAGGTCTTTCACCTTGAACAATATGAATCTCAACACTAGGTTGATTATCAGCAGCAGTTGAAAAAACTTGAGATTTTGATGTTGGAATAGTTGTGTTTCTTTCTATTAAAGGAGTAGTAACACCGCCTAATGTTTCGATTCCTAAAGTCAAAGGAATAACGTCTAAAAGCAAAACATCTTTAACATCTCCTTGTAAAACACCTGCTTGCACGGCAGCTCCAACAGCAACCACCTCGTCTGGATTAACGCTTAAATTTGGCTCTTTTCCAAAGAATTCTTTTACTATTTTTTGAACTAAAGGCATACGTGTCATACCACCAACCAAAATAACCTCTTCAATATCTTTAACTTCTAGTCCTGCATCTTTCAAAGATTTCTTACAAGGCTCTAAAGTTTTTTCAACTAAATCAGAAACTAATTCTTCCAATTTAGATCTAGTTATTCTCATAACCAAATGCTTCGGTCCATTCTCGTCAGTTGTAATAAAAGGTTGATTAACTTCTGTTTCTATTGCAGTTGATAATTCTATTTTAGCTTTTTCAGCTGATTCTTTAATTCTCTGTAGAGCTAGTGAATCCTTAGAAAGATCAATTCCTTGTTCTTTCTTGAACTCTGAAATAATATAATCTATAACTCTTTGATCAAAGTCTTCTCCACCTAAATGAGTATCACCATTAGTTGACTTTACTTCAACAGATAACTCACCATCGGCAACTATATCTAAAACTGAAACATCAAAAGTTCCACCACCTAAATCATAAACAACGGCTTGTTGACCTTTCTTTTTATCAAATCCATAAGCAAGGGCAGCAGCAGTTGGCTCGTTTATAATTCTCTTTACATCTAAACCAGCAATCTTACCAGCATCTTTTGTAGCTTGTCTTTGTGCATCATCAAAATATGCAGGAACTGTAATAACCGCTTCTGTTATTTTTTCCCCTATCTTAGCTTCAGCATCAGCTTTTAATTTTGACAAAATCATAGCTGAAATCTCTTGAGGTGTATAATCTTTATCATTCATTTTAACCTTTACCCCTTCACCAGATTTTACCATCTCATAAGGAACAAGTTCAATGTCTTTTTTAACTTCAGAGTCATCAAACTTTCTTCCAATTAAACGCTTTACTGAATAAACAGTATTTTTAGGATTTGTAACAGCTTGTCTTTTAGCTGATTGACCAACTAATCTCTCGCTACTTTTTGAAATAGCAACAATTGAAGGTGTTGTTCTGTTACCCTCAGCATTTTCTAATATTTTTGCTTGACCACCTTCTATAATGGCCATAGCTGAATTGGTTGTACCCAAATCGATTCCCAATATCTTTCCCATATATTTTTTGTTATTCAGTTAAATTTTTTAAAGAAAATATTTAACTGATTATTTTATTATTAATACATTGCTTTAAAAAGCTTTTGTTCTCCAAAATCATTTTAATTATTTTGGAGAACCAAAGATTTTCAAGAATTATTTTTTACTTGTGCTAATTTTAATTGTTTTCGGTTTAACTTCTGGAGATTTTGGTATTGTGATTTTTAGTATACCCCCATCAGCTACAGCAGAAGCTTCTTCTCCTGAGACTTTTGTTGGAAGAGGTATTGATCTATAAAAACTACCCCTTCTAATTTCTTTTCTGTAATAATTTTTTTCATCTACCTCTGTCTTTTTCTCAGCCTCTCCCTTTATTGATAAAACATTGTTCTCAATCGAAATATCAACTTTTTCTGGATCAATTCCAGCAAGCTGAGTCTCAATAATAACATTGTCTTTATCTTCATAAACATCAACAGCCGGGGTAAAACCAGAGAAAGATCTAGAAGATGGCAAGAACTCACCAAAGGTTTTATCCATGTCATCAAAATAATTGTCACTTAGAAAAGGATTCCATTTTATAAGAGACATATAATTAAATTTTCTTTTATCCAAAATAATTAAATAATTATAGATGGAAAAAAGATTTTTAAAAAAATATTATTCTTTATCGCCGACAGTAACACTGGCCGGTACAATAACCTTATCCTTTAATCTATACCCAGGTCTAACCTCTTTAACTACATAATCACCTTGACCATCAATAGCTTCCATTAACCTATAATCAAACTTTTCTCCAACAGTTTTAATCTTTTCTACCTCATTTTTCAACAAAAACTCATCAAACTGTCTTATTATATACTTAACTCCCTCAACCCAAGGATTGTTAGCCTGATCTTCACTTAAATTGTTTATTGAAATATTCAAATTATCATAAATCGGAAGAATTTCCAATAAACAATTTTCAGTTGAATATTTTAATATTTCTGCTCTTTTCTCAGTAGAACTTTTCAAAAGATTTTGATAGTCAGCTAAAGCTCTTTTGTATTTACCGTCAATTTCCTCTATCTCTTTTTTCAAGGACTCAATACTTTCCTCTTTTACAGGTTCTTCTGTTTCTTCATCTTTAGTCTCCTCTATTTCTTCTTCCTTATGTTTTTTATCCATATTTTTATATTTTAAAATTTATCTTTCAAATATTTTATAATATCTATGTTTTTCTTATAATCCATTCTAATTGGACCAAGTATACCAACCACACCCTCAGTGTTATCTTTTTTGTATTTTAATATAACAGAACTCAAAAACTGACCGAAAGGATTGTCACTCCCTATAAACACCTTTTCTCCTTCATCTAATTCTTCAAAAATATCAGAAATTATTTCCTCCATACTGTCTATAACAACAGAGACATCACAAGCTAAATTAGATTGCCTAAATTCTGGTTGAGAAAATAAATTTGATATTCCAGTGTAATACAAGTCATTCTTATGAAATGCCCAAAAAACAGCTCCCTTAGATATTTCAGCTATTTTTTTAGCAGTTAACTTAAATGCTTCTTCAGAATGATCAAAAACATCATCTAGGCCTTTAATGTTTTTAGGATTAACGCTTAAATCATCAAAACTATCAACAAAAAATCTATAGGCAAGTTCAGTTGGTATTCTACCGGCAGAAGTATGTGGTTGAAAAATATAACCACCTTCCTCTAGCTCAGCCATCTCATTCCTAACCGTAGCAGAAGATATGTCTAATTTACATTTATCGACTAAACTAGTTGAGCTAACAGCCTGAACATTCTTAATATACTCATCTATTATAGTCATTAATATTTTCTTTTTTCTTTCGCTTATTTCCATAATAAAAAATTTATATTACTATTATAAACAATTAGCACTCTTGTGTCAAGAGTGCTAAATAAAAATAAATTTTTACTATTCTTTATTCTATTTTGTAAGGAGAGTTATCATCATCTTCCCATCTTATCTCGTCTATATCATCTCTCTTTCCTTTTCCCTTGTAAAGCTTGTCTGGCATATTTAATGAATAAGCAGGAACATCTCCAATACACCTGTAACCATGGACAACCCCGGGAGGAACTATAACCATGGCCGGATTATCTTCTCCAAGTTCAACTTCATAATGCTCCCCTTCTGTGTCACTTCCCTCTCTTCTATCCCAAAGATGAAGTTTAAAATTACCAGGACCAACAAAAACAAAGCAATCACTTTGATATCTGTGCTCGTGGGGTCCACGAACAACACCTGGTTTAGTTAGGCTAATATAAGCCATAGTTGGTTCAAAATCCATCTCATCTGAGCGATATATCTCACTCAACCAACCCCTGTCATCAACATACTTTTGTAGTTTTTTTACTATAACTCCTTTAAACATATTATTGATATTAATTATATTAATAATTATACCATTTTAAACAAAAACATTCAAACGGCGCAAACTATTGATTTATTTTTATTACTATGATAATATTAAAATAGCCATTAAAAGTGGCTCTTTTATAATTCTAATTTTAAATTAATATTTTCAATATGAAAAAAGATATACATCCAAAATATAATAAGGATATAACAGTTTCATGTGCTTGTGGTAACTCTTTTGTTACTGGTTCAACTGAGGCAGAAATTAAAACAGAGCTTTGTTCTGCTTGTCACCCGTTCTATACTGGTAAACAAAAATTAGTTGATACCGCTAACAGAGTTGGCAAATTCCAAGCTAAACTTGATAAGAAAGATGAGAGCAAAATTGGTAAAACTGCAAAAAGAGTAGCTAAGGCGAAAAAGCAATCAGAAAGTAAATAACAAAAAATATAAACAAATAAAAGCTCTTCCTAAAGGGCTTTTATTTTATCATTATGAAAGATTTTAATGAGATAAAACAAAAATTTGAAGACTTAGAAAAAAGACTAATAGACCCAGCAATAATATCTGACAGAGAAGAATTAAAAAAAATATCAAAAGAACATTCTACGCTAAAAAAGTCTTATGACTTAATCTTAAATTTGGAGAGAATAGATAAGGAAATAAAAGAAAACCAAGAAATGATAGAAACGGAAAAAGATCAGGAGATAAAGAATATGGCTAGCGATGAATTAAATATGCTAAAAAAAGAAAAGGAAGACTTAGAAGAAAGGTTAAATGATGAACTATTTCCAGCAGATCCTAACGACAAAAAAAGTATCATAATGGAAATAAGGGCTGGCGCTGGAGGAGACGAGGGAGCCCTGTTTACTGCCGAGCTATCAAGAATGTATATTAAGTTTGCTGAAAAAATGAACTGGAAAACTAGTGTTTTAAGCTCTAGCCCTATTGGAATTGGTGGTTTTAAAGAAATAATATTCTCAATAGACGGTGAAAATGCTTATGGGCACTTAAAATACGAAGCTGGAACACATAGGGTACAAAGAGTACCAGAAACAGAAAAACAAGGAAGAGTTCACACCTCAACCTCAACTGTAATAGTTTTACCAGAGGCTGAAGAGGTTGATATTAAAATAGAAGCTAATGACTTAAGAATAGATACTTTTTGTTCATCTGGGCCAGGTGGTCAGAGCGTTAATACAACCTACTCTGCTATTAGAATAACTCACATTCCAACAGGAACAGTTGTTAGTTGCCAAGACGAAAAATCACAACATCAAAACAAAGAAAAAGCTATGCAAATTCTAAGATCAAGACTACTAGCAAACGCTGAAGCCAAAAAAGCAATGGAGGATTCAGCTGAAAGAAAGAGTCAGGTTGGTGACGGAGACAGAAGTGATAAAATAAGGACATACAACTTCCCTCAAAGTAGAATAACTGATCACAGGATAAATAAATCGTGGCACAATATAGATGAAATAATGAACGGAGAAATAGAAGAGATAGTAAAAGATCTAAAGCTATCTAACAAAAAATAAAATGACAATAGCAGAATGCTCAAAATATTTAAAGCTTGAACTAGAGAATTGTGAAATTAATAATCCTCAACTAGAAGCTGAATCAATAATTGAGCATTTTTTAAATGTGGATAAAAAATATCTAATTATAAACAAAGAAAAAGAAATAGATAAAAAAACTGAATTAAAAATAAAAAAAGCTCTAAAAAAAAGGAAGAAAAATTATCCACTTGCTTATATAAAAAATGAAAAGTATTTCTATAAATCTAAATTTTTTGTAAATAAAAACGTCTTAATACCAAGACCAGAAAGCGAATTAATAATAGATGAAATAATTAAAAATGAAATTAAAAACACAAGTATTATAGATGTTGGTACTGGGTCTGGTTGTTTGATAATAAGCATTTTAAAGGAGTTAAATGATGCCAGTAATAATTTTTACGGCTTAGATATATCAAATAAGGCCCTAAAGATAGCTAGGTACAACTCAAAAATAAATAACGTTGAAGATAAAATAATCTTCAAAAAAAGCAATCTACTTAACAAAGTTAAAGAAGAGGATTTAAAGGAAAATATAATAATAATAGCCAACCTCCCCTACCTCACAAGAGAAGAAATAAAAAAATCAAAAACAATAAAAGCTGAGCCATTCAAAGCTCTATATGGTGGTAACAATGGTTTGGGCCTTTATAGAAAACTATTAACCCAGACAAAGAAGTTGAAAAATAAAAAAAACCATATAGAAATATATATGGAAATAAGTGACTGGCAAAAAGATTATCTTTTAGAAATTGTTAACAAGGATTTAGTTGAAACAAAAACAATTAAAGATTTTTTGGGCCAAAATAGATTGATTGTTGTAAGTCTTTAATAATCAATCTGAGTGTTTTTAGGATCTATAAGATGAATCCATGTCTTACCTGTATTAAAAACAACCTCTTCGTCATTATCATAATAATAAGTTGTTCTAGAATTAAGAGTGTTTCTCTCCCAATAACCACTCAAACATGATCCATCAATGCAAATAACTGACTTACCGCTACCAACTGTTTCTATTTTCAATCTTAATTCACTATCCAAAACTTTGGTATCAACAAGTTGTAAAATTAAATTAGAAGCATAAATTTCATCGCCATTATTATCAAGGTGTTTTTTACCAGCCAAACTTTTGCTATACGAGTTAGAATTTATATCATACTCCCACAAGATATCATACTGCCTTTGACCGTTAGATATATTTATTTCAAAAGAAGAGTCAGTTAAACTAAAGTTATTTTCATTTTTAAACTTCCAAGAATCAAAAATAGATTTTTCTAAATTTCTATCAACGGAATAATTTTTTATATTATCAAAAATAGCTAAAACATTGTGTGGAGCTAAATACCCTGGATATCTCCTATAATATGCTCCATTGTAAAATTCATTTAGACTCGGTAGCTTCTCTTTTGATATTCTAGCTAGGGCTTCTGGGCTACCACCGCAGTGGAGCAATAATGCTTCATATTCTTTAGCTATATCTAAGAAGTATGGCCTAGCGCTACGTACTGGCCCAATTTCTATACCAGATTTGTCTTCATCAATAGCAAAAATGGCCAAATATCTATTAATTCCTCCTTCAGCAGGAACATCATAAACTATTTCAGCTCTGGACAATCCAAAAGCAGGTCTAGCATCTGGATGATTGTCTATTACGGCAGCCAAAATAAAAGGAGATATTTCTTTTTCTGTAGCAACCTCCTTATTATCAATTAATCTATAAAAACAAGTTTCGCAAGATTCATCCTCCAAGGAAATATTTTCCTCTTCTCCCAATAAAGAATCAATTTCCCTGTTTGTTTTAATTAAGTTAAATACAGAAAATACTAATAAAAAAACTAAGAGGAATAAAAACAAATAATAGGCCCACTTCTTTTTGCTTTCCTCTTTAATCTCTCCAATCTTTTTCTTAATAAAAAATATTTTTGACATAATTCTCTTTAAAGATTCTTAATTTCTTTTAGTGTTTCCCTAGCACATTTTTCCCATGAGAAATTTTTTACATACTCTAGACCTCTACTAATAACAATTTCTCTGCCATTTTTATCTCCATCCACTAATT
>Ga0172382_10004865_pt1 | contig 20320 bp, 23 predicted proteins | sample Leawel138RmetaG_FD_122245 | JGI IMG/M metagenome (GOLD analysis project Ga0172382, IMG submission 122245) | Leachate microbial communities from a municipal landfill in Southern Ontario, Canada - Leachate well 138R metaG | ecosystem: Engineered > Solid waste > Landfill > Unclassified | place... | reverse complement strand
GCTCTCCGGCCCGGCATCGGCGGCCTGCACGGCGCGCGGCATGCCGCCGCCCAGCGGCATCGCCCGGCGGATGCGGAATTTCAGTGCCCTAGGCCTCGTAGTCATAGAGATCCCTGGCCTCTTCGAGCGTGTCGAACATGGTCAGCCGCCCGTCCCTGAGCACCGCCGCCGAGACCGCGAACCGCTCGAGCACCTGCGGCTGGTGCGAGACGATCACCACGGTGGTGTTTTCCAGCCGCTCGCGCAGGATCTCGCCGGCCTTGCGGTTGAACTCGACATCGGTGGTCTGCGGCATCCCCTCGTCGATCAGGTAGATGTCGAAATCCAGCGCCAGCATCAGCGAGAAGTTGAACCGCGCCCGCATCCCCTGGCTGTAGGTGCCGATCGGCATGTCGTAATATTCGCCGATCCCGGTCAGCCAGCGGCAGAAGGCCTCGACATAGTCGGGGTCGAGCCCGTAGAGCCGGGCGATGTAGCGGCTGTTCTCGCGCGCCGAGTGGCGCGGCACCACCCCGCCCATGAAGCCCAGCGGGAACGAGATGCGGCTGGTGCGGGTGATCCGCCCCTCGTCCGGTTTCTCGAGCCCGGCCATCATGTTGATCAGCGTGGTCTTTCCGGTGCCGTTCGGAGCGAGGATGCCGAGCGAGCGGCCGAGCTCGACCCGGAACGAGGCATGGTCGAGAATGACCTTGCGCCGCGTCCCGGTCCAGAACGACTTGCTCACATCCACGAATTCGAGCATCCGCCCCTCATCCGGCCCAGCCGTCCCCGCATCCGGGCGGCGGCCTGCGCGACGGATGCCGCCCGATTATGGCGAAACAACGCCACCATACATCCTATTTCCTGACGACGGGTTGCGAAACCCCCCGCGGGCCGGGCCCGCCCCCGTCAGTGTCGGCGCGGTGTGGCAATCCATGCGGGGCATGTGGATTGCCACGGCGGCTGCGCCGCCTCGCGGGTGACGCGGACGGGGATACCACGCCCGGCAGGCGCGAGGCCATCGCCTCGCGCCTCTCGCTGCCGCAGCAGCCAGGCCGGCCGGGCGGCCCCGCCGCACGGCCAGCGCCCGCCCTGCGGGGGGCGGGCGCTTCCGCGCCCGCCGGGCGGGTGCTGTCCGTGCCCTGAACGGCGCTTCGGCTGACATGTCGTTCCGTCCTCCGCTCCCGCTCCGGCCGGACGGGCCGGGCGAGGCTGCGCCTCGCCGCTCCGGCCCGGGGGCGAGGGGGCCGGCCACCTCTCCCCCCGTCAGTGCGGACGTGGTGCGGCAAGCCATGCGGGGCATATGGATTGCCACGGCGGCTGCGCCGCCTCGCGGGTGACGCGGACGGGGCGGGACGGTTGCCCCGCCCCCGCTCATCCTCAGCCGTGCTGCTTCTCCACCTTCAGGATGCGTCCGGCTAGGATGGCGATGGCCGCCGCGCCGAAGGACAGCAGAGCCCCCATCTTGGCCGCTTCCTGCACCGGGATGTCGCCGAGCATCGTCTCGGGCGAGAAGGCGACCGAGGCCACGAACAGCGCCACGGTAAAGCCGATCGCGGAGACGAAGCCGATCACGACCAGGTCGGCGACCCGCATCCCGCCGGGCAGGCCGAGGCGCAGCGGATAGGCGGCGAGCCAGCCCATCGCCGCGATCCCCAGCGGCTTGCCGATGATGAGCCCCGCCAGCACCAGCCAGGTGGGCGAGCCCATGGACGAGAACTCGACTCCGGCATTGGTGAGGCCGAACAGGAACAGGATGAACTGCACCGGCGTCTTGAGCAGGTCCTCGGTGCGGTTGAGCAGGTCGGGCATCCCTTCCTCGCGATGGGCGAAGATGCCGAAGTCGCGGTCGGCATGGGGAAGGGTCGGCACGATCGGCAGCAGGCCGAGCGCGGGGTGGATCCCCGCCTCCTGGAACGCATACCACGAGATCGCACCGGCCAGCGCATAGGGCCAGAACGACAGCTTCTCGCGCATCCAGGTCGAGTTCGGGCGGTCCTGCCGGTGCCGGTCGAGCCGGCGCGGCAGCCAGTTGGCAAGCACGAACACCCCGACCGCCGCCGCCAGCGACAGCAGCAGCCAGGCCGGCACCAGCGGCGCGGTCGGATAGAAGATCGCGAGGATGATGAGCCCGCCGGCATCGTCGGCGATCGCCAGCAGCAGCAGGAACCGCACCGCCGGATGGCCGGCGCCGAACACCACCACGCCGACCAGATAGGAAAAGGCGATGTCGGTCGCGGTCGGGATCGCCCAGCCATGGGCGACCGCGTTCCATGTCTCCGAGCCGAGCACCGCCGCCAGCCCCAGATAGACCAGCACCGGCCCGGCCATCCCGCCCACCGTCGCGATCAGCGGCGTTGCCGCCTTGCGGCCGCGCAGCGGCCCGTCCTTGAGGATCACCGCCTCCCAGACCTCTTTCGCGGCGATGGCGAAGAAGAAGGCCATCAGCAGGTCGTTCACCAGCACATGCAGGGTCAGCACCCGCGAGCCGTCGGCCCGCAACTCGCCGATCGGTGAGTTCTCGGCGATGGTGAAATGGGTCAGGGCCTGATAACTCTCGAACGAGACATTCGCCCAGACCAGCGCGAGTGCCGCTCCTCCCACCAGAAGAAGCGAGTAGGTGGTGACGAAGTTCCACAGACGATACATGCCGATTCCCAATCCGGGCCGCTGCCCGTCCCCCTGTTTCGTGCCGCCGGCCCGTGTTGCCCGGCCGTCCGGCCCACGGGCTAAAGCGTGACGCCCGCGCGCGCAAGGATTCCCGAGGATTCGACTTCGGCGCTGCGGGCCGAAATCGAGGCCTGTCGCATATGTGCCGAACGGTTCGCCGCGACCCCGACCGGGCATGTGCCGCGCCCGGTGGTCTGGTTCAGCGCCACCTCGCGCATCCTCGTGGCCGGGCAGGCGCCGGGGATGCGGGTCTACAAGTCCGGCATTCCCTTCGACGATCCCTCGGGGGTGCGGCTGCGCGAATGGCTCGGGATGACGCCGGAGGTATTCTACGATGCCGCCCGGGTGGCGATCGTGCCGATGGCCTTCTGCTTCCCCGGCAACGATGCCCATGGCGGCGACCTGCCGCCGCCGCCGGTCTGCGCACAGCTCTGGCGGCAGCGGGTGCTCGACGCGCTGCCCGGCCTGAAGCTGACCGTGCTGGTCGGCGGCGCGGCGATCCGCTGGCATCTGGGCGCGCGGAACGTGACCGAGGCGGTGCGCGACTGGCGCGCGACCTTTCCGCGCGTCATCCCCTTGCCGCATCCGTCGTGGCGCAATACCGCCTGGCTGAAGAAGAACCCGTGGTTTGCCGAGGAGGTGCTGCCGGCCCTGCGCGCCGAGGTCGCCCGGGTGCTGGCCGGATGAGGAACATGCCATGACCCCGCTCGATGCCGCCCACGCGGCGATGGAAGCCGCCCCCGGCGACGATTCGCGCCGCGTGTCCTTCTACGGGCTGTTCGCGGATACCGAACTGTTCGTGATGCTCGCCGGCGAGAGCGCGGGCGACGAGGTGCAGCCGGCGCTTTTCGATGTCGAGGGGGCGCGCTACCTCGTGGCCTTCGACCGCGAGGAGCGGCTGACCGCCTTCACCGGCGAGATCACCCCCTATGCGGCGCTGCCGGGCCGGGGCCTCGCGGCGATGATCGCCGGCGAGGGGATCGGGATCGCGCTCAACGCCGAACTGCCCTCGGCGATGCTGCTGCCGCCCGATGCGGTGGACTGGCTCGCGGCCACGCTGGCGGACGGCCCGCACCGGATCGCGGCAAGGCCGCGCTCGTTCCACGCGCCGCTGCGGCTGCCGGACGGGTTGATGCAGGCGCTCGGGCGCGGCCTTGCCGGGGCCGCGGGGCTGGCGGGCGCGGCCTGGGTGGCCGGCGTGACCTACGAGGACGGGACGACCGGCCATCTGATCGGCTTTGCCGGTGTCCCGCCCGCGGCCGAGGCGGCTTTGGCCGAGATGGTCCGCGAGGCGCTGGTGTTCTCGGGGCTCGAGCAGGGCTGGCTGGATGTGGCGTTCTTCGCGGCGGACGACCCGAATCTCGGCGCCATCGACGGTGTGGGCCGGGCGCTGGCGATCCCGGCCGCGCCGGCCGGGGTTCCGCCGCGCCCCGCCCCGGGCAGCGACCCGGACCGGCCGCCGAAGCTGCGGTAGGGGGCAGGGTGCCCGGTATGTGGATTGCCGCGTCGGCTTGCGCCGCCGCGCAATGACGATCAGGCGGCGCGCGCTACCTCACCGCCAGCGGCAGCGCCGCGCCGGATGACAGCCAGGCGAATCCCCATGCCGGCAGGCTCAGCACCCCCTCGGCGAGCATCCCCGTCCCCGGCCCCGCCAGCCTTGCATCGCGCGTCCCGGTCAGGGTCACCGGGTCGGCCGAGAGGTTGAAGACGCAGGCGAGATGTTCGCTCACCGTCACCCGTTCCAGCGCCAGCACCGGCTCGGGCAGGTCGAGGAACCTTGCGCCGCCCTCGCGCAGGGCCGCCGATTGCCGCCGGAAGGCCAGCGTCTCGCGGTAGGCGGTCAGCACGGAGCCGGGCCGGCCGTCCTGAAGGTCGGCGGCATGGGCCATCTGCGGCGGCTTTACCGGCAGCCATGGCGTGCCGGTGGAAAAGCCCCCGTTCGGCGCCGCCGCCTCCCAGACCATCGGGGTGCGGCAGCCGTCGCGGCCCTTGTCCTCGGGCCAGAAGGCGATGCGGGCGGTGTCGCGGACCTCCTCGAACAGAATGTCGGTCTCGGTCTGGCCCAGTTCCTCGCCCTGATAGATGCCGATGGCGCCGGGAAAGCTGGCCAGCAGCGCGATCGCCTGCCTTGCCACCGCATCGCTGTCGCCGCTCTTGGGCGTCCAGCGCGACACATGGCGCGGCACGTCGTGGTTCGAGAACGCCCATGACGGCCAGCCGTCCGGGGCGCCGGTGAAGAAACCCTCGATCACCCGGCGGAAATGCGCGGCATCATGCTCCGGCCCGAGCAGCGAGAAGGAATAGGCGAGATTCAGGCGATGCCCGCTGGTGTATTCGCCCATCACGGTGATCTGGCGGTCGCCTTCCTCGCCGACCTCGCCGATCAGCATGGCGCCATGCGCATCGCAGAGCGCCCGCATCTGCGCCAGCACGGCAAGGTTCTCGGGCCGGGTCTTGGAGAACAGATGCAGCTTGGCATCGTAGGGATTCACCGGAAACTGCCCCTCGGGCCATTCCGAGGCCGGATCGTCGCGCAGCCGGGCGTCATGGGTGTAGTAGTTCACGGTATCGAGCCGGAACCCGTCCACCCCGCGCTTCAGCCAGAAGCGCATCACATCCAGCACCGCCGCCACCACCTCGGGGTTGTGGAAATTCAGGTCGGGCTGCTTGGGCAGGAAATTGTGCATGTAATACTGCCGCCGGCGCGAGTCGAAGGTCCAGGCCGGGCCGCCGAACACCGAGGACCAGTTGTTCGGCGGGCTGCCGTCCTGCTTCGGATCGGCCCAGACATACCAGTCCGCGCGCGGGTTGGCACGCGAGGCGCGGCTCTCGGCGAACCACGGATGCAGGTCCGAGGTATGCGACAGCACGAGGTCGATGACGACCTTCAGCCCCAGTTCATGCGCGCGGGCCACCAGCGCATCGAAATCCGCCATGGTGCCGAACAGCGGATCGACGCCGCAGTAATCCGAGACGTCATAGCCCATGTCGCGCTGCGGCGAGGTGAAGAACGGCGACAGCCACACCGCATCGACGCCAAGCGAGGCGACATGGTCGAGCCTGCGGGTGATGCCGGGCAGGTCGCCCACCCCGTCGCCGTCGCTGTCCTGGAACGAGCGCGGATAGATCTGGTAGATCACCCCGCTGCGCCACCACTCGGGCCGTGCCCGCGCATCCGCTCCCGCACCCGTTCCCGCACCCGTTCCCGACATGTCACCCTCCGGCCCCTACGCCACCGCACCGCGCGCTTGTGGCAAGGCGGGACCGGTTGGGCAAGGGGGCGGATCGCCCGCCCCGCCCGTCATTGCGGGCCGCAGGCGAAGCAATCCATGGCCCGGGCGAGGGGCCGGCACATGGATTGCCACGGCGGCCCTGCCGCCTCGCAATGACGGGGGCGAGCGGGCCGATGTTTCCGTCATTGCGAGCCGCAGGCGAAGCAATCCATGCCGGGCGAGGGGCCCGGGCACATGGATCGCCGCGGCGGCTGCGCCGCCCGGCCATGGCAGGGCGGGGCTATTTGGTCAGGATCAGCTTGCCCTGCCGGGTGATGCGCAGGGTGTAGAGCGCCTCGCCCAGCCGGATATGCGCCAGCCCCGACGGTCCGGTAAGGCGCTGCGCGTCGTGCTCGGGCAGGGCCGGGTTGCGGGAAAGGGCCGGGGTCCGGCCGGTGGCGGGAATCACCGGCGTGCCGTCGCGGGGAATCGAGGAGAGATCGGTCATCGCGGGTTTGCTCGTCCAGATGGCGTTTCGATGGCGTCTGCCGGGTTTCGGGCCTGGCAATGAAAGCCTGACAAAATCGCTCGGGATAGTCAATCGCGGAATCCGCCCGCCGGTTCCCTGACCCCGAAAAAGCAGAACCCCGCCGATGGCGGGGCAGATGCGGTAACGGTTCCGGGTGGTCTTGGTGGAGCCAAGGGGGGTCGAACCCCTGACCTCTTGCATGCCATGCAAGCGCTCTCCCAGCTGAGCTATGGCCCCGACCGGCGCGCCGGGCGCCCTGGGGCGTCCGTGCGTGCCGCTCTCTAGTCGGGGAGGCCGGGGCGTGCAAGGGGCAAAATCGCCCCGCGCTCCGGGTGGCTCCCCCGGCGGTCACTCGTCGTCGGTGGCGACCTCGGCCAGTTCCTCGAGCGAGACCGTGTCGTCCTCGTCGTCCTCGAGCACCTCGTCGTCGAGATCGGCATCGGGGGCGGCGTCGTCATCGTCGAGCAGCAGATCGTCCTCGTCGAGGATCTTCGGCGCTTTCTTGCCCTGACGGTCCTCGGCATCGGCAACCATGGTGCGGGTGCGCGCCGAGTCGATGTTCACCACCTGGCCGGTGTAGGGGCTGATGACGGGGGTGGCATTCATGTCGTAGAAGCGCTTGCCAGTCGTCGGGCAGACGCGTTTGGTGCCCCATTCGGGATCGGGCATGGCGTGGTCCTTTTTCGGCGGTCGGGAACCTGTCCCTTGCGGGAAGTGGGCGCGCCCTGCCATAAGCGCAAGAGCATGTCAAAGCCTTTGCGGGAATGATCGTGGACGATCTCGTGATCGAGGGGAAGCCGCCGGTTCGCGTGGCGCTGCGCAGCTCGTCCCGGGCGCGGCGGATGTCGCTGCGGGTCTCGCGGGTCGACGGGCGGGTGACGCTGACCCTGCCGCGCGCGGTGCCGCGCGACGAGGCGGCGGCCTTCGCCCGCTCGCACGAGGGCTGGCTGCGCCGCCATCTCGCCCGGGCCGGCGAGGTGGAGCACCCGCGGCTCGGCGGCTCGATCCTGTTCGAGGGGCGGGCGCTGCCGCTGGTCGCCGCGCCGGTGCGCGGGCCGGTGCTGCGGGACGGCGCGCTGCTCCTGCCCGACGATCCCGCCCGGCTGGCCGCCCGTATCGCCGCCTTCCTGCGGGCCGAGGCGCGGCTGCGGCTGGCAGCCGCCTGCGACCGCCATGCGGGCGCGCTCGGGCGGCCGTTCCGCCGCATCACCCTGCGCGACACCCGCTCGCGCTGGGGCTCGTGCTCGTCGCGCGGCGACCTGATGTTCTCGTGGCGGCTGGTGATGGCCCCGCCCGCGGTGCTCGATTATGTCGCGGCGCACGAGGTCGCGCATCTGGAACGGCTGGACCATTCCCCGGCCTTCTGGGCGGTGGTGGCGCGGCTCTGCCCCGACCATGCCGCGCACCGGCGCTGGCTGCGCGAGGAGGGCGGACGGCTGCACCGGCTGCAGCTCGGGGAGTGATCCCGCCGCAGCCGCTGCGGGTCGCCGCCGGGGTCGCGTCGGGGGGCGCAAGGGCCGCCGATGCCGGGGCCGCGCATGAACGCATCTATCGCGCCCTGCGCACCCGGATCATGCATGGCGAGCTCGCGCCCGGGGCCGGGCTGACCCTGCGCGGGGTGGCGCGCGACTTCGGCACCTCGATGACCCCGGCGCGCGAGGCGGTGCGCCGGCTGGCGGCCGAGGGGGCGCTGGTGGTCTCGGCTTCGGGGCGGCTGGCGACGCCGGCGCTCTCGAACGAGCGGATCGAGGAGCTGGCGGCGCTGCGCGCGATGCTCGAGCCCGAGCTGGCCTCGCGGGCGCTGCCGCGGGCGCATTTCACCCTGATCGACCGGCTCGAGGCGATCAACCAGGGCATCGCCCAGATGATCGCCCGGCACGATGCGGCCGGCTATATCCGCGTCAATCTCGAGTTCCACCGCATGCTGTATCTGCGCGCCCAGGCGCCGGCGATGCTGGCGCTGACGGAAACCGTCTGGCTGCAACTGGGGCCGACCATGCGCGCGCTCTACGGGCGCATGAACCGCAAGGAGCCGCCGCCGCATCACCGGCTGATCCTCGCGGCGCTGCGCGCGGGCGACGAGCCGGGGCTGCGGCTTGCCGTGCGCGGCGACGTCACTCAGGGCCTGCGGATGCTGCGCGGCTGATCACCGGCCCCGGGCACCTGCCGCGCGGTGGCGAGGGCCTGGCGCAGGGCCACGAAGCTGGCGTCCGTGCCGCCGGTCGGGCGCAGGGCGAGGAACGCCTCGAGCGCCGGCTGCGCCGCGATCGCGGCATCGGTCTGCGGATCGCTGCCGGCGGCATAGAGCCCGGCGCGGATCATCATCGCCGCCCGGTCATGGACGCCCAGATGCGCGCGCGCCTCGGCGATGAGCCGGTTCTCGGCCGGCCCGGCCGCCGCCGGCAGCGCGCGCGAGACCGAGCGCAGCACGTCGATGGCCGGAAAGCGCCCGCCCTCGGCTATGGTGCGGTCGAGCACCACATGCCCGTCGAGCACCCCGCGCAGCATGTCGGCCACCGGCTCCTCCATGTCCGACCCGGCCACCAGCACCGAATAGACCGCGGTGATGTCGCCCTGGCTGGTGCCGCCCGGGCCCGCGCGTTCGCACAGGGCCGCGATCGCGGGCCCGGTCGAGGCCGGAAAGCCGCGCAGCCCCGCCGGTTCGCCGCCGGCGGCGGCCAGCTCGCGATGCGCCTCGGCAAAGCGGGTGACGCTGTCGAGCAGCAGCAGCACGTTCTGGCCCCGGTCGCGGAAATGCTCGGCCACCGCGGTTGCGGCATGGGCGGCGCGCAGGCGCAGTTGCGGGGCGCGGTCCGAAGTGGCGGCCACCACCACCGCGCGGCGCATCCCCTCGGGGCCGAGCACCTCGTCGATGAAATGCCGCAGCTCGCGCCCGCGCTCGCCCACCAGGCCGATGACGATCACATCGGCCTCGACCCCGGTGGCAAGCCCGGCCAGCAGCGTCGATTTCCCCACCCCCGAGCCGGCGAAAAGCCCGATCCGCTGCCCGCGCACCAGCGGCAGCAGCGTGTCGAGCACCGCGAATCCGGTGGCCAGCCGCGCCCCCAGCGCCCGCCGCCCCTGCGCGGCGGGCGGGGCCATGTGCAGGGGCCGGGGCGCAAGGCCCGGCAGCAGCGGGCGCCCGTCTAGCGGCTGGCCGTCCGGGTCGATCACCCGGCCGATCCAGTCGCCATGGGGCGCGAAGGCGGGCGCCGGCACGAGGCGCACCGGATCCCCGAGCCCCACCCCCTCGCTGTTGCCCTCGGGCAGGAGCAGCACCTCGGGGCCGCCGATGCGGACCACCTCGGCGGGCAGCGGCCCGCGCTCGCGCAGGATCTCGGCCCGGGCGCCGAGGCGCGCATGGTGCGAGAGACCGCCGGCCACCAGCCCCGCCGCCGAAACCCCGGTGATCCGCCCGGCAGGCATGCGCGGCACGAGGCGGCCGATCAGCCCGGCGGCGCGGTCGAAGGCGGTGTCGTCCATCATGTTCTCCTCAACGGGCGGTTCGTCATGAACCGATCCTTAGGGAATCAGCCTTAAGACCTGGTTTCGCCACCAGCGGAGACTCCCGATGTTCGACAGCCTCGCTCTCTTTCGCCTCTCGTCCGGGCAGGCCGCCCATGCGGCGCAGCGGCAGGCGGTGACGGCGGCCAATGTCGCCAATGCCGACACGCCGGGCTTCCGCGCCGGTGCCATCGACGATTTCGCCGAGCTGCTGCGCACCCGCCCCGCGCCGGTGCTGCGCCAGACCCGGCCGGGCCACCGCGCCGGGCAGGCCGGCGCCGCCGCGGCGCGGGTGCATGATGCCGGCGGGCAGGCGGCGCCGAACGGCAATACCGTCGCGCTCGAACGGGAAATGGTCACCGCGATCCGCGCCGGCCAGGAGCAGGCGCAGGCCCTCGCCATCTACCGCCACGGGCTCACCGTGCTGCGGCTCGCGCTCGGGCGCTGACCATGGCCGGCTTTGCCGACGCGCTGCGCGTGTCCGCCTCGGGGATGGAGGCGCAGGCCACCCGCCTGCGCTACCTGTCCGAGAACATCGCCAATGCCGAAACCCCGGGCTACCACCGCAAGACCGTCTCCTTCCGGGCCGAGCTCGGGCCCGACGCCCCCGCCGGCGCGGTGCGGCCCGGCCCGGTGCGCCTCGATCCCGCGGAACCCGAACGCATCTACGACCCCTCGCATCCGCTTGCCGATGCCGGGGGCTATCACGCCGGCTCGAACGTCAACCTGCTGGTCGAGATCGCCGACACCCGCGAGGCCGGCCGCAGCTACGAAGCCAACCTGCGCATGTTCGAGCAGTTGCGGCAGATGTCCGCCGCGCTGCTCGAGCTGCTGCGCCGCTAGGAGAATCCGATGAATATCACCCAGTCCCTCGCCGCCGGGCAATATGCCGCCTCGCGCCCCGCCACCGCCCCGCAGCCCGGCACCGGCGGCAACCTGGCCGCAGCGGCCGCGGGCTTTGCCGACACCCTCGCCGCGGGCGAGGGGGCGGCCCTTGCCGCGCTGCGCGGCGCCGACGATCCCCATGCGCTGGTGACGGCGCTGGCCCAGACCGAACTCGCGGTCGAGACCGCGGTGACCATCCGCAACCGCATGGTCGAGGCCTATCAGGAAATCCTGCGGATGCCGGTCTGACCATGCAGGCCGCGCTGCTTCAGGACCTCATGCGCCACGGGCTCTGGGTGGCCACGGTGATCTCGCTGCCGATCCTCGGCGTGGCGCTGGTGGTCGGCCTCGCCATCGGCCTGCTGCAGGCGCTCACCTCGGTGCAGGAGATGACGCTGACCTTCGTGCCCAAGGTCGCCGCCATCGGCGCGGTGTTCTGGGTGAGCATGGGCTTCATGACCGACACGCTGGTGACCTTCCTGCGCGACGTGATCGCGCCCGTCATCGCCGGAGGCTAAGATGGACAACGCGATCTATGCCACGCTCTCGCGCCAGTCGGGCCTCATGGCCCGGATGCAGCTCGTGGCCAACAACATCGCCAATGCCTCGACCACCGGCTTCCGGGCCGAGGGGATGCTGTTCTCCGAATTCATCCGCACCCTCGGGCCCGGGGAACCCTCGCTGTCGATGGCCGCGGCGCGGGTGCGGGTGACCGACCTCGCGCCGGGCGCGGCGGCGATGACCGGCGGCAGCCTCGACCTCGCCATCGAGGGCGAGGGCTTCTTCCTCGTCGCCGCCCCTGAGGGCGAGCGGCTGACCCGCGCCGGCGCCTTCGCGACCGACGAGGCCGGCAATCTGGTGACGATGCAGGGCTGGCCGGTCCTCGACGCGGGCGGCGCGCCGCTGTTCGTGCCGCCGGGCGCCGGCGCGGTGACCGTCGCCGCCGACGGCACGATCTCGGCCGGGGGGCGGCCGCTGGGGCAGATCGGCCTCGTGCTGCCCGCGGACCCGCTGGCCCTCGTGCGCCTCGACGGGGTGAGCTTCCGCAGCGACGGCGGCCTGGAACCCGCGCCCGGCGCCCGCGTGCTGCAGGGCTTCCTCGAGGGATCGAATGTCGATCCGGTGCTCGAGGTCGCGCGCATGATCGAGGTGCAGCGCGCCTACGAGATGGGCCAGTCCTTCCTCGAGCGCGAGGACGAGCGCATCCGCAACGTCATCCAGACCCTTGGCCGATAGGAGCAACCGATGAGAGCACTGGAAATCGCCGCCGCCGGGATGCAGGCCCAGCAGACCCGGGTCGAGGTCATCGCCAACAACCTCGCCAACATGAACACCACCGCCTACAACCCCCGCCGGGCCGAATTCGCCGACCTGCACTACCGGCAGCTCCAGCGCCCCGGCGCGATCAGCGCCGCCGACGGCACCGTGCTGCCGGTGGGGGTGCAGCTCGGCCTCGGGGTGCGGCCGGCCGCGGTCTCGCCGCTGCTCGGGCAGGGGGCGCCGGCGCAGACCGGCGGCGATCTCGACCTCGCGATCGAGGGGCAGGGCTATCTCGAGGTGATGCTGCCCGACGGCCGTGCCGCCTTCACCCGCGACGGGGCGCTCAAGCTGACCGGCGACGGGCTGATCGTCACCTCGGACGGCTGGCCGGTCGTGCCGCAGATCACCGTGCCCGCCGATGCCCGCGCCCTCGAGATCAATGCCGAGGGCGAGGTCTGGGCCGTCTTCACCGACCGGGTGGAACCCGAATTCCTCGGCCAGTTCACCCTCGCCGGCTTCACCAATGCCCGCGGGCTCGAGGCGATCGGCTCGAACCTCTATCTCGAGACCGGCGCCTCCGGCCCCGCGATGGTGGCCGCGCCGGGGCGCGACGGGCTCGGCACCCTGCGGCAGTTCTATCTCGAGGAATCGACCGTCGATCCGGTCAAGGAAGTGACCGACCTGATCGAGGCCCAGCGCGGCTACGAGCTGAATTCCAAGGTCATCTCCTCGGCCGACCAGATGCTCGGCGCCATGGTGGCGCTGCGATGATCCGCGCCGCGATCCTTGCGGCCCTCGCGCTCGCCCTCGCGCTCGCCGGCGCCGCCCGGGCCGAGATTGTCGTCCCCGGCCGCAACATCCCGGCCCGCAGCCTGATCGCTGCCGGGGATCTCGTCCTGCGCGCCGATGACGTGCCAGGCGCGCTCGCCGATCCGGCGGCGGTGGCGGGGATGGAGGCGCGGGTCACGCTCTACGCCAACCGCCCGATCCGCCCCGGCGACATCGGCCCGCCGGCGGTGGTCGAGCGCAACCAGACCGTCACCCTCGTCTTCCGGCGCGGCATCCTCTCGATCACCACCGAGGGCCGGGCCCTCGACCGCGCCGGCCCCGGCGACCTGATCCGGGTGATGAACCTCGCCTCGCGCAACACGGTCCCGGCGCGGATCGACAGCAGCGGGAACGCCCATGTCGCAGACTGACCGCCACCCCCGCCGCCGGCGCCTGCGCGCCGGGCTCGCCGCGCCGCTGGTCCTCGCCGCCTGTGCGGGGGCCTCGCCGCTCGGCACGCCGCCCGATTTCGCCCCCGGCACCGCGACGCCCGAGCAGATGGCGATGATGACCCCGGGCATGGGCCACGACCTCGGCCCCGCCGCCGCCGCGCGCGGCCCGCGCCTCGCCTCGCTCTGGACCGGCGAGCGGGGCTCGCTGCTCGGCGACAACCGCGCCATTCGCCGCGGCGACATCCTGACGGTGGTGATCGCCATCGACGACCGCGCCGCGATCTCGAACAGCAGCAGCCGCGGCCGCGACGGCAGCCAGCAGATGGGCGTCCAGGCCCTTTTCGGCCGCGAGGGGCGCCTCGGTGTGCCGCTCGACCCGGCGGTGCAGCTCGGCTCGGGGTCGAGCTTCTCGGGCGAGGGGTCGGTGCGCCGCAACGAGCAGCTCACCCTGCGCGTCGCCGCCACGGTGATCGAGGTGCTGCCCAGCGGCGTCCTCGCCATCTCCGGGCGGCAGGAGGTGCGGGTGAACAACGAACTGCGCGAGCTTCTGGTCTCGGGCTATGTGCGCCCGGCCGATATCACGCGCCAGAACGAGGTAAGCTATGACAAGATCGCCGCGGCGCGCATCTCCTATGGCGGGCGCGGCCAGATCAGCGACATGCAGCAGCCGCGCTGGGGACAGCAGGCGCTCGACCTCGCGCTGCCGTTCTGAGGGCGGGCGATGAGGGCCGCGATCCTCCTGCCGGTGCTGCTGCTGCTCGGCGCGGGTATCGGCGCCGGTGCGGCATGGGTTCTCATGCCGCCGCCTGCTACGGCCGGAGGGCCGCCGGGGGCGGATGCGGAGGCGGCCGGGGCGGGTAGTGATCCGGCTGCCGATATGGCCCCGGGCCCCGGCGCCGGTCCGGCGGCGGAGGGCGCGCCCGCCCCTGCGCCTGCCGGGCTGCCGGTGGCGGCCGCGATCGGCACCGGGGCCGAATACCGCCGGCTCGACGACCCGTTCCTCGTGCCGCTGGTGCGCCATGATGCGGTCGCGGCGATGACGGTGCTCAGCCTCGGCCTCGAACTGCTGCCCGGCCGGGCCGATCTGGTCGGCAGCCACGAGCCGCGGCTGCGCAACCAGCTCCTGCAGGCGCTGTTCGACCACGCCAATACCGGCGGCTTCGACGGCATGTTCACCGGCGCCGCCAACATGCGCAACCTGCGCGAAAGCCTGACCCGCGCCGCCCGCGACGTGCTCGGCGATGCGGTCGGCAGCGTCCTGATCCTCGACATGGTCCGGCAGGAGGGTTGAGCGGAGCGGGGCGCGCGGCGCGGCTGGCGGCACCCCGGCCGGTGGCCGGGGCGGGAGAGCCGGCCGGCGGGCCGGAAGCTCCGGCACGACGGCCTGCCGGTCCGGCCGGAAACCCGGGCGGCCCGGCCGAGGGCGGGGCGACTGCCCGCGCCGCGTCCGGGCCGGTCCGCGTGTCGATTCCCGCCCGCATCCCCCGGCATTGCGCGCCGAAGGCGAAGCAATCCACCCCGGGGGGCCGGCTCCGGCCGGCGGATTGCCCGGCGGCTGCGCCGTCACGCAATGACGAGGCGTCACCCGAGGCGTCCGGGGGCCGTCGCATCCGCCCGGTGTCATGCGCGCGGCCCGCGTCTGTCTGCGCGGCGCCGCGGTCCTTCGCGGCCGTTCGGCGTGGGGCGGCAGCCGGCCGCGCGGCGCGGGTGGCGGTGGCGATGCCCGTGCGAGTGCCGGCGCTCAGGGTGATGTCGCCGAAGCCTCCGGCCAGCCCTTCGACAGCCCCCGGCCGGCGCGGGCGAGGCCCACCCGGCGCCCGCCCCGCCAGCGGAAGCCCCGGGCGGGTGGCCGTCCGCCCGCCCCGGGGCGGGCTTCGCGGGTGCTGCCACGGCATCGGTGCGGGCGGCAGGCGGCCGGACGCGATCGCCGGGGCAACCGCGCGGATCGTGCCCGGTCGGGTGATGCCGGACGACTGCTGCCCGCATCCCCGGCATTGTGCCCCGGGGCGAATCCATCCGTTGCGGGCGCGGCGCCCGGGCCGATGGATTGCCCCGGCGGCTGCGCCGTCTCCCAATGACCGAGCCGGGGCAAGTGATCGCACGGCCTTGCACCCCCCGCCCCCGGCCTACCCGCCCCGCTCCTGCCGGCGGCGGGCGGCGGTGCGGGCGGCCGCGCCGGCCTTGCGCGCCAGTGCCCCGACCGCGGCGTTGCGGCCGAAGTCGCGGCGCAGCAGCGCCTGCTCCTGCTCCATCGCCGCCCGCAGCCGTGCCTGCGCCATCAGGAGCGCGCGGCGCTGGCCATCGGCCCAGCCCTCCCAGCGCAGGTCGACCCCGGCGCGCAGGGCCGTGTCCTCGGGCCGGGCCTCGCGGGCGCGGCGTAGAAGCGCAGCGTCGAGCGCGTCGATCTGCGCCACGATCCCGGCCTCGCGCAGCCGCAGCGCCGCGAGCCGCGCCTCGCCGGCCGCGAGGATCATGGCGGTCAGCCGCTGCAGCGCCGCGAGTTCGCGCGCCCTCATCGCTGCGCGGCCCTTGCGCGCATGCGGTCGGCGAAACGGATCGCGGCGGCGACGGCGCGGTAGTGGCGGCGGTCGATCTCGGCGCCGATCCGCGCCCCGGCAAAGAGCGCCCGGGCCGCCGGCGGGTCGGAATGGACCGGGACCCCGTGCTCGGCCGCCAGGTCGCGGATCCGCAGCGCGATCTCGTCCACGCCCTTGGCCACGCAGCGCGGCGCCCCGTCGCGCGCCGGATCCCAGGCCAGCGCCACGGCGAAATGCGTCGGGTTGACGATGACGACGCTGGCCTCGGCCACCACCTTGCGCAGGGGCGCGGTGGCCAGCGCCGCGGCGCGGGCGCGGCGCTGCTGCCGCAGGGCCGGGTCGCCCTCGCTCTCCTTCAGTTCGTCGAGAAGCTGGCGGCGGGTCATGCGGTTGCGGCTGTGGTGGGAATGGCGCTGCCAGGCGAGGTCGAGAAGCGCGAAGGCCGCCGCCGCGACCACCACCCGAACCAGCAGCCCGGCCATCAGGTCGCCGAGCGTGACCAGCGCGATCTGCGGCGCCAGGGCGGCGCTGCCCGTGATCCGCCCGAGATTGGCCGAGAGATAGCTGCCGAGCAGCACCGCCACCACCGCCAGCCGGGCCAGTGCCTTGAGGAATTCCATCAGCCCTCTGGGCCCGTATTTCTGCCGGGCATTGGCCACGGGCGAGAGGCGCGAGAGTTTCGGCGCGAGTTTCGCCGGCGCGAAGGCCGGCGCCTTCTGCGCGGCAAGGGCGAGGAGCGCGGCCGCCGGCGGCAGCAGGAACCACGGCGCGAGCGGCAGGAGCGCGGCGGCGATGCCCGGCCCGACCAGCGGCACGAGCAGCGGGGCGGCGCCCGCCACCCCCGCCACCCCGTCGGCCCGGGCGAGGAAACCGGCCAGTGCCCCGGCCGCCGCCGGCAGCGTGATCCCGCCCAGCGCGATGACGACCAGCGCCATCGCCGCCTGCACCGCGAAGGTGGTCAGCTCGGCCGAGAGCGGGATGTCGCCCTGGCGGCGCGCCTCCTCGAGGCGGCGCGGGGTCGGGTCATGCGCCTTCTCGCCGCTGTCCTCGTCGGGGCCCGCGCTCATGGCGGCACCGCGAAGGGCGCGGCGAGCCCGCGTTCGAGCGCCCCGGTCCAGAGCGCCAGCATCACCGGCGCGGTGGCCATCAGCAGCACGATGCTGCCGCCGGTCAGGAACGGGGCGCCGATGAAGGTGACCATGAGCTGCGGCATCGCCCGGTTGATGATGCCGAGCGCGACATTGTAGAGCAGCGCCGCGATCACGAACGGCAGCGCCAGCGAGAAGGCGAGCGCGAAGGCATGCGCGACCGCGCCGGTGCCCGCGGCCGCCACCGCCGCGGCCGCGGGCAGGGTGCCGGCGGGGATGATCGCGTAGCTCTCGATCAGATAGGCGGCGAGGCGCAGGTGCAGCCCGGCCGCCATCGCCAGCGCGATGCCGCCCACCACCAGCAGATGCCCGGCCGCCGGCGCCGGGTCGGCGGCGATGCCGCCGCCGGCGATCTGCGCCAGCGACACCGATTGCGCGGCGATCGCGCCGGCGGTCTGCAGCGCCAGCACCATCAGCCGCAGTGCGAGGCCGAAGACCAGCCCGGCCAGGACCTCGGCCGCGGCCATGCGCAACCCCGGGGCCCGGGCCGGCGGCACCGGCACTTCGGCGGCGACCGCGGGCAGGATGCACAGCGTGAAGGCCAGCGCCACCGCGAGCCGGATGCGCGGCGGCACGCTCTGTTCGCCGAAGCCGGGGGCGAGCGCGGCCACGGCGCCGGCGCGCAGGAACACCAGCAGCGCGGCCCAGCCCCATGGCGCGGCCAGCGCCACCAGCGCGGCGGCGAGCGGCCCGGGATCGCCGCCGCTCATGCCGGCACCACGCCGACCAGCGCCGGCCTCGCGTCGATGCCGATTTCCTCGAAGGACAGCACCGGGTTGGGAATCCCGCGCGCCTTCATCACTGTCTGCAGGAACCGCCGCCGCCGCGCCGAGGTGACCAGCGCCGGATGGCTGCCGTCCTCGGCCGCGCCGGCCATCTGCTCGGCGATGGCGCGGGCGAGGCGGGTGAACTCGTCCGGGGGCAGGGCGACATCGGCGGCGCCGCGCTCGCCGGTGATCTGGTAGGTGGTGAACACCTCCTCCCATTCCGGGGCGAGCTGCACCAGCGGCACCGTGCCATCGGGACGGCGCAACTCGCCCACCAGCTGGAAGCCGAGGCGCTGGCGCACATGTTCGGCGATCTGGTCGGCGCTCTGCGCGACCTGGCGGCCCTCGGCCACCGCCTCGAGGATCAGCGGCAGGTTGCGGATCGAGACCCGCTCGGCCAGCAGCAGCCGCAGCACCGCGAGCAGGATGTCGACCGGCACCCGGTCGGGCACCAGCTCGTCGATCATGCGGCGATTGGCCTCGGCCCGGGTGCGGTCGCCGAGATTCACCATCTCGTCGAGGAGCCGGCGCAGCGCCCGCAGCGTGAGCAGGCGGGGGAAGTTGCGCTTGATCACCTCGAGCAGATGGGTGGCGAGCACCTCGGAGGGCAGCACCACGGTCAGCCCGGCGGCCTGGGCCTCGTCGCGCGAATCGGGGGCGATCCAGCGCGCGGGTGCGCCGTAGACCGGCTCCTGCACCTCCTCGCCGCGCGGGGCGGCGCCGCCACCGCCGCCCAGCAGCGCGAGCAGCCGGCCGGGGCGCAGCGAATCGCGCGCCTGCTCGACCCCCTGGATGCGGATCGCATAGCTGGCCGGGGGCAGGGCCGGATTGTCGGTCAGGCGGATCTCGGGGAGGATCAGGCCGAAGACCGTGGCGACATGGTTGCGCATGGTCGCGATCCGCGCGTCGAGCCCGGTGGTCGGGTCGAGCACCATCTCGACCAGATCGGGCGCGAATTCGAGATGGATGTCGTCGAGATCGAGCAGATCGCCCATCGTGGGCGCGGCCCGCGCCGTGCCGGGCGCCGGCGATGCGGCGGCGGGCGCGGCTGCCGCGCGGCCGGCGATGCGCCAGGCGGCGAAGGCCAGCGCGGCGCCGCCGAGCACGAAGGGCAGGAACGGCAGCCCCGGGACCACCGCGAACAGCAGCATCAGCCCCGCCACCGCCCCGAGCGCCGCCGGATGCCGCCCGAGCTGGGCCAGCAGGGCCGCGTCGCTTGCCCCGCTCTCGCCCCCGCGCGCGAGCAGCAGCGCCGCGCCGACCGAGATGATGACGGCGGGGATCTGCGTCACCAGCCCGTCGCCCACGGTGAGGATGGCATAGGTCTCGAAGGCGCGGGCGAGGGGCAGGCCGTGGACCAGGGTGCCGACCACCAGCCCGACCACGAGGTTGAGCGCCGTGATCAGCAGCCCGGCCACCGCGTCGCCCTTGACGAATTTCGACGCCCCGTCGAGCGAGCCGTAGAAGGTGGTCTCGGCCTGCTCGCGCTCGCGCCGGGCGCGGGCCTCGGCATGGTCGATGGCGCCCGAGGCGAGATCGGCGTCGATCGCGAGCTGCCGGCCGGGCATGGCATCGAGGGCGAAGCGCGCCCCCACCTCGGCCATGCGGGCGGCGCCCCTGGTGATGACGATGAAATTCACGATCAGCAGCACCCCGAACACCACGAGGCCGATCAGCACCGAGCCGCCCATGACGAATTCGGCGAACCCCTCGATCACCTCGCCGGCGGCGGCGGTGCCGGTATGGCCCTCGCCGATGATCAGCTTGGTCGAGGAGACGTTGAGCGCCAGCCGCAGGATCAGCGAGGCGAGGAGCACGGTCGGGAAGGAGGAGAAGTCGAGCGGCCGCTCGACATGGAGGGCGGTGGTGAAGATCAGGATCGCCAGCGCGAACGAGGCGGCAAGCCCGGCATCGACCACGAAGGCCGGCACCGGCAGGATCATCATCACGATCACCGCCATCAGCGCCAGCGCGAACAGGATCGTCGGCCGGACGATGGCGGCGCGCAGGGCGGGCAGCGACATCATCGCGCTCATGACCCGAGCGGGACGAGCGAGCCGGCGGCGCGCGACCCGGGGCCCGGTTGCAGGAGCGGGAACCGGTTCACCCGCGCCGCCTGCCCCGGGCCGGCCGGGGCGAGCGCGTCGCCGCCGAGCGCGGCGAGGGCCGAGTCGAAGCGGCTGCGGTAGCGCCCGGCATGGTCGGGGCTGCGCGAGTGATAGGCGCCGGCGGCCACCGACCAGTCGCCGCTTTCGGTGTGCAGGTCGCGCAGGAAGCGGGCGGCATGAAGCGCGTTGGCATCGGGATCGAACATGGCCGGGACCGAGGCGAAGGCATTGCCGTGCCAGCGGAAATTGAGCTGGAAGCAGCCGATGTCGAAGCTGCTGCGCCCGGCGGCAAGGATCGCCGCGGCGGCCGATTCGGCCTCGGGGCGGGTGGCGTAGAAATGGCCGGTGCCCGAATCGTTGATCGTCCAGGGCCAGGGGGCGGTGCGGCCCGCCCGGCGCCGGCCGGATTCGACCGTGGCGATGGCGAGCAGCACCTCGGGCGGCACCCCGGTCTGGCGCGCGGCGCGGGCGGCGGCATCGGCGCAGATAGTGTCGGCGGCG
>Ga0172382_10004863_pt1 | contig 20323 bp, 18 predicted proteins | sample Leawel138RmetaG_FD_122245 | JGI IMG/M metagenome (GOLD analysis project Ga0172382, IMG submission 122245) | Leachate microbial communities from a municipal landfill in Southern Ontario, Canada - Leachate well 138R metaG | ecosystem: Engineered > Solid waste > Landfill > Unclassified | place... | reverse complement strand
GAGATGAAGGGCACTTTAGCATGGCTTGTTGGTTCTAATGAAATGGTTATTAAGAACTAAAAAGCATAGATATATATGAGGAGTGATGACGCAGCTGTTTAGCTCGCTGCAGTGATGCGATGAGTGTTGATTCGCCATAATGTGGGTTGTTAGAGCGTTTTTGTAGGGCGCTGTGCTTTAATGCGCTCAAGGTTAAACGGGGTTTGCGCACTCGATGTAATGGTGTTCAATATTGAAGCGTTTAGCTAACCATTCGCCGAGGGCTTGGACGCCGTAGCGTTCGGTGGCGTGGTGGCCGGCGGCGAAGAAACTGATGCCGTTTTCTTGCGCCTCATGGAAGGTACGCTCTGATACTTCGCCGGTAATATAGGCATCTGCACCGGCAGCAATCGCATGTTCGATATAGCCTTGCGCGCCACCGGTACACCAGGCGACATGCTGGATCGGTTGCTGATGATCAACCACTAACGGCGCGCGATTCAGCGCTTTTTCTATCCGTGCGGCAAACTCACTGGCGGACAAAGGTGCGGCAAGTTCACCGATTAGGCCGACATTGTGCGGGTTATCTGGCTGTAAAGGACCAGTGACGGTTAAACCTAAACGTTGCGCCAATTGCACGTTATTGCCCACTTCAGGGTGCACATCCAATGGCAGATGATAGGCCAATAGATTGATATCGTGAGTGAGTAGCGCTTTTAAACGGCGCTGCTTCATGCCAATCACGCGTTGATCTTCACCTTTCCAAAAGTAACCGTGATGCACCAAAATGGCATCGGCTTGTAGCTCAATCGCGGCATCAATTAAGGCTTGGCTGGCCGTCACACCGCTGACGATACGCTGAATCTGCGTGGTGCCTTCCACTTGTAAGCCATTTGGACAGTAGTCGCTGATGGCATTGACGTTGAGAAATTGCTCGAGATCGTGCAAAAGGAGGTTGCGTTCAACAGACATAATTGTTCCTTGATGTGAATGGGCGATGCTTTAATTGGCCTATGCATTCTATAATGCCGCTTATTGTTTTTTATTGCGATTTATCGTGGTTTTTAGTCAGTTTGCCGCAGTTTTTTTACATAGTGTGCGGTTTTCAGCGATTTACTAGGCTGCGTCATTGTTTATTTGGGAAGTTAGGTATGACACGGTTTTTTAAAAGCTATGGGTGGCCATTGGTTGTTGGCTTGTTGTTGGCACTGTTATTGATGGAGAGTTTTCCGCATTGGGTTGGCTTGCCCAGGGCCGATCTGACTTTACAGCAAGCGCCTATCTATAAGAATGCAACCAGTGGTCCTGCATCCTATGCGACGGCGGTTAACCTAGCGTCGCCTGCGGTGGCCAACTTGTACACAACGAAGGTGGTCAGTAATCCTCTACCGCCGTTGTACAGCGATCCAGCCTTTAAGAAGTTTTTTGGTGAAAATTTACCGCAGCAAAAACGGATGGAATCGAGTTTGGGTTCTGCCGTGCTGATGAGTAAAGAAGGTTATTTGCTCACTAATAATCATGTGACTGCCGGTGCTGATCAAATTATTGTTGCGTTGAAAGACGGGCGTGAGACCTTGGCGCGGGTGATTGGTAGCGATCCGGAAACGGATTTGGCGGTGTTAAAAATTGATTTGCCTGACTTGCCGGCGATTACCTTAGGTCGTTCTGACAATATCAATATCGGTGATGTGGTGTTGGCCATCGGTAATCCCTTTGGTGTGGGGCAGACCGTGACGATGGGGATTATTAGCGCCACTGGACGCCATCAGTTGGGGCTCAATACCTATGAGGATTTTATTCAAACCGATGCGGCGATCAATCCCGGTAATTCGGGCGGTGCCTTAGTCGATGCGCAGGGTAATCTGCTGGGTATCAATACCGCGATTTTTTCCCGTTCAGGTGGCTCGCAAGGGATTGGTTTTGCCATTCCAGTCAAGTTGGCGCTGGATGTGATGCGTTCGATTGTTGAGCATGGTCAGGTGGTGCGCGGCTGGTTAGGTTTAGAAGTACAGGCGTTAACACCTGAGTTGGCTGAGTCCTTAGGCTTGCTGGAGAGTCCGGGGATTTTGGTGGCAGGTGTGTACCGTAACGGTCCTACCGCGAAAGCAGGTTTGCAGCCGGGTGATGTGATTCTTAAAATTGCCGGTAAGAATGCGCAAGATGGCCGCACCTCGATGAATCAAGTCGCGCTGATGCTGCCCGGTGAGAAAATTAAGCTTGAAATTTTACGCAATGGCGAACCGCAGACCTTAACCGCTACCATCGGCATGCGCCCACCGTCTGATTAAGACTGTGCTGGATGAGGCTGGTCTAGTGCAGGTTTTAGCTACAAAAAAAGGAGCCTCGCAAGGCTCCTTTTTTATTGCGCTAGGCTTAGCGCTTTAGGCCGTAGCCTTCGGCGAGCATGCTTGGATCGCCTTCTTTTTTCTGTGCATAGTCGCGTGGTGGTTCTGTCGCGATATCAAACTGACTGTCTAACGGTGCTCTAATGCGCTCACGTGGTTTGGCATCATCGACTAAACTGGCCATTAAACGCTCGCGAGTCACCTCGTCTAACGCTAAACGCTCAGCGCCGACGGATAGATGCTCTTGCACATCTTGGTAGTTTTGCGTGAGTTTTTTAACCAGATTAGCCGTGGTATTAAAATGCGTCACCACTTCACTTTGGTAGCTGTCAAAGCGCTCTTGCAGCTCATCCAATTGACGTTGAGTCTGTCCAGGTGCTGTACGTTGCAATACGCGTGCTAAAATAACACCGATAATAATTCCACCCACTAAGGTGAGTGTCGGGATTAACCAGATGGGGAGTGATTGTTCCACTAGACTTCCTCTTTAAACGGCTTTGCTTTACGTTAACCACTTATGCCTGTTCTGTACAGCGTCGAGCAGGCTCCTATGTGTGACAGTATCAACTTTATTGACAATACTTTCCACTAGACGAATTTACCCCAGCGGGGGTCACGGAGTTCTTTTTTGTTAGCGCGTGAAAATCCTGTAATGATTGATGGCCCGGTCGGCGCCTTGGAAGCCTTGCATTTAGCGGTTGCTGAGGCACGCGGCATCGCTTTGATTTGTCATCCCAACCCCAGTCAGGGCGGCACCATGCTTAATAAGGTGGTATCGACCTTGCAGCGTACTGCGCGTGACAGTGGTTTAGCCACTCTGCGCTTTAATTACCGTGGTACCGGTAAAAGTGCTGGCGAACATGATATGCGCAGCGGTGAAGTGGATGATGCGCAAGCCGCGTTGGCGTGGCTGCAAGCACAGCACCCGGGCTTGCCGGTGTATTTGTTGGGTTTTTCTTTTGGTGGTTTTGTTGCCGGTAGTTTGTCGGGACGTCTTGAGCAGGCCGGTGTTGAGGTCGCTCAGGTGTTTTTAGTCGCACCCGCGGTGATGCGTTTTGATCATGAGCATCCGCTGGCGCAACACTGTCGTTTAACCCTGATTCAGCCTGAAGAGGATGAAGTGATTGCGCCGGAGCTGGTTTATCAGTGGTCGGCAGCATTAACTCAGCCACATGAGCTGTTAAAAGTGGCAGAATGTGGACACTTTTTCCATGGTCGCCTGCCTGAGCTAAAACAGTTGGTCGCCGAGCGCCTTTAATTTTTTATAGAAGTGATTAAGATCGAATGAGTACACGAATTTTAACTGGAATTACGACCACCGGCACCCCGCACTTGGGTAATTATGCCGGCGCGATTCGTCCAGCGATTGCTGCGAGTCATGCTGAGAATGTTGAGTCATTTTATTTTTTAGCGGATTATCACGCACTGATTAAATGTGATGATCCGGCGCGCATCCAGCGTTCACGTTTAGAAATTGCTGCAACCTGGCTGGCTGGTGGTTTGGATACCGAGCGAGCCACGTTTTATCGGCAGTCGGATATTCCAGAAATTCCTGAGCTGACCTGGATGTTGACCTGTGTCGCGGCGAAAGGTCTGCTCAATCGTGCGCACGCCTATAAAGCCTCTGTCGATCAAAACGAAGCAGCAGGGCTAGATGCCGATGCCGGTATCACTATGGGTTTATTCAGTTACCCCGTATTGATGGCCGCGGATATTTTAATTTTTAATGCGCATAAAGTGCCGGTCGGTCGCGATCAGATTCAGCACGTGGAAATGGCCCGCGATATTGGTCAGCGTTTTAACCATTTATTTGGTCAAGGTCGTGAGTTGTTCACTTTGCCGGAAGCGGTGATTGAGGATGATGTCGCTACGTTGCCAGGTTTAGATGGTCGTAAAATGTCGAAAAGTTACGACAATACCATTCCGTTATTTTCTTCCAGTAAAGAATTAAAAAGTGCGATTTCGCGGATTGTGACGGACTCGAAACTGCCCGGCGAAGCGAAAGATCCAGACGGCTCGCATCTGTACACCCTGTATCAGGCGTTTTCTAATCGTACTGAGCAAGCAACGATGCGCGCTGATCTCGAGGCCGGTTTAGCCTGGGGCGATGCCAAGCAGCGTTTATTCACGCTGTTGGATGAGCAGTTGGCGGAGCCGCGTGAGCGTTACCATGCGTTGATGGCGAAACCCAGCGAGCTGGAAGATATCTTGCAAGCCGGTGCGGTCAAGGCGCGTAAAGTGGCTGCGCCATTCTTGCAGCAGTTGCGTGAGTCGATGGGGTTACGTAGTTTTGCTGTGCAAGGTGCGGATCTGTCTGCGGCTAAGAAAAAAACCAAAAAAACCAGCCGTGTGGTGAGCTTTAGAGATGACGAAGGTTTCCGCTTCCGTATCTTAAATAGCAAGGGCGAAGATCTGCTGTTGTCGAAGGCCTTTGCTGATGGCCGTGCTGCCGGTATGGCGACTAAGCATTTGCAAACAGCGCAAGACGCTTTAGATGTGCGACAGATCGAGCAGCAGTTAAGCATTTGGTTAGATGATGACTGCATCGCGCAAAGCCCAAAATATGCCACTGATGCGGCCTGTGCCGCGGCGCTGGCTGAGTTGCGCAGTGCGTTGACCAGCGATGCCGCAGATTAACGATGATGTGCGCTAGAGCGCTATAATGGTGCCTGTTGACTAACGATAATATCGGCTGCGCGAGTGCTTTTGTAGGAGCGGGCCATGCCCGCGATCGCAGTCGATCAGCGCCAGATCACCCCGCAAGCACCCGTCTAATTATGGGTGTTTGCTCGTTAGTCGCAGGTATGGCCAGCGCTTAGGGTAGGGCCGAATGCTTGCGCGTTCTGTTGGCAAGGTTTTACACCGCACATAAAAAAACGGAGCCTTGTAAGCTCCGTTTTTTTATGTGCGAGTCGGGTGTTATGAACCCATTTGCTTCTCTTTGATTTCTGCTAATGTTTTGCAGTCGATGCACAGAGTGGCGGTTGGGCGGGCTTCGAGACGGCGAATACCGATCTCTACGCCGCAAGCATCACACCAGCCGTAATCATCTTCTTCAATGAGGCCGATGGTCTCATCAATCTTCTTAATCAGCTTACGCTCGCGATCACGCGTGCGCAGTTCAAGGCTGAACTCTTCTTCTTGGCTGGCGCGGTCGGCTGGGTCAGGAAAGTTTGCCGCCTCGTCCTGCATATAGTTTACAGTGCGATCCACTTCTTCCATCAATTCCTTTTTCCAGATATTGAGGATATTAGTGAAGTGAGCGCGCATCTTTTCGCTCATGTACTCTTCGTCCTTAGACTCCTCATAAGGGACAAAAGCACGGATCAATTGACTGCTTTGGTTTTCTGCTTTATTGGGCATAGGTCCGCCTCTCAAACACTCAAAATCACTGCGCAATGGATGTGAAACAGTCGCCCGAACCACACCCCTACGCTCACAAGCGGGCGAACTTATCAGAAACAGACGCGCCGCGCTACCTTTGTTTGCAATAATTGCCTTGATTTTTAGTCTGACAACTGTTTAAACAGCACAAGCATTACTCAATCAGCGTGCCGTGCAGCGTGAATGGCTTGGCTTCTTCAACCTGCACATCGACAAACTGACCAATTAAAGCAGGGTTATTACTACGGAAATAGACAATACGGTTATTTTCGTTACGACCTTGTAAAAAGCCAGGATCTTTTTTCGAGTAATCGGTGACTAAAACGCGTTGTACCGTGCCAGCCATACGACGGCTGTGGGCAAAGCCTTGTTGTCTGAGACGGTCTTGCAAAATATTCAGGCGTTGTTTTTTAATCTCGTCACTGGTGTTATCTGGCAGTTCTGCAGCAGGCGTGCCTGGGCGGGCGCTGTAGAGAAAGGAGAAGGAGAAGTCAAAATCAACGTCAGCGACCAGTTGCATGGTTTGCTCAAAGTCTTTTTCGGTTTCGCCAGGGAAACCAATAATAAAGTCGGAGCTGATTAAAATGTCGGGCACGGCGGCTTTGAGCTTACGAATCCGTGATTTGTATTCCAGTGCGGTGTGGTTGCGTTTCATCGCCGCCAAAATACGGTCGGAACCGGATTGCACAGGTAAATGCAGGTATTTGGCCAGTTTAGGAATATTAGCGTGGGCATCAATCAGGGAATCAGAGAACTCTAAGGGATGCGAGGTCATATAACGAATGCGATCAATACCATCAATTTCAGCGACAAGACGGATCAGTTCAGCAAAGTCAGCGATGCCTTCGTTGTCGGTGGTACCACGGTAGCCGTTGACGTTTTGGCCAAGCAAGGTCACTTCGCGCACGCCATGCTCGGCGAGGTGACGTATTTCTTTGAGGACGTCTTTTAACGGACGGCTGACTTCTTCACCACGGGTGTAGGGGACAACGCAGAAGCTGCAATATTTGCTGCAGCCTTCCATCACTGAGACATAAGCTGTGGGGCCGTCGATACGTGGCTCTGGAAGGTTGTCGAATTTTTCGATTTCAGGGAAAGAGACATCCACCTGTGCCTTGCCGGTACTGCGTGCCGCATCAATCATATCGGAGAGACGGTGTAGGGTTTGCGGACCAAACACCACGTCAACATAAGGCGCGCGTTCGCGAATCGCTGCGCCTTCTTGACTGGCCACACAACCGCCGACACTGATGATCAGGTTGGGGTTGGCGATTTTCAGTTCACGCCAACGGCCCAGTTGTGAATACACCTTATCTTGCGCACGTTCGCGGATGGAGCAGGTGTTCAGCACAATCAGATCAGCAACTGCCGCATCGCTAGTGATTTCCATGGCTTGATTTTCGCCCAGTAAATCCACCATACGCGAGCTGTCATACTCGTTCATTTGGCAGCCGTGGGTTTCGATATATAATTTTTTAGCCATGAGATAACGCGCCTACAGATAACTACAATAGCCGCATATTATGGAAGAGCAATGGGAAGGGCGCAAACCTATTTGGTCATTTCGTGGTGAATGGTGGTTTTATTTTTTGTGAATATTCTTCGGCAGTTGCACAATATCGCTGCCTGAGTAGATGTCTGACCAGGTGCGTTGTTGTTTGTCGAAGAGCATCCACCAAAAGCCAAGGCCAGCGGGCAGCCAAGCAAATAAAGAAATAAGGAAGCGCAGCAGTGCTTGCCAGATATCGATGGCAGTACCGTCGGCATTCTGTACACGAATGTTCCACACTTGCATGCCCAGTGTTTGCCCACCGTGAGTCCAGAATTTTGCAAAGAAAGCAAAGACAGAAAAAAATAACAGAGTTGAAAGGACCGGGTCGATGTCGAGCATTTTGCTGTCGGCCATGGCTTGCAGGGCTTCTGAACCGTAGATCAGGCGCAGGATGCCTTGCTGATAGAGCATCGTGATCACCATGACCAAGGCAATACAGAGCATAAAATCGTAGAAAATAGCGGCAATGCGCTTCCAAAGACTGGCTTTGGGGAAGTTACCTTTAGGCTGTAGCAGTTGCTTGGACATAACCGTGTGGTACCAATAATTTAGAGTGCTGTATTGTAACCATAGCCTTGCATTGGCGCGAATTTATTGTGTTGTGGCTGCGGCTTAGCTTGGCGCGGTAGTTTGATCGGGGAATTCTGCTGCACAAACGCGGTTACGACCCGCTTGTTTGGCTTGATACATACGGTTATCAGCCAGTGCTAACAGCTGCTCTGAGTCTTGCAGGTTGTCTTTAATACGCTCGGCTAGACCAATGCTGGCGGTAAGCGCTACGCCGTCAGGACGGGTACCGAAGCCGGCTTTTTGCATACGCTGCATGGCGTGTGTGGCTTGCTCGATGGTGGTCATCGGCATCACGATTAAAAACTCTTCACCACCCCAGCGCAGCAAACTGTCTGAATCGCGTAAGTTCTTACTGAGCTCTGCAGAAAACTGACGCAGGGTATTATCACCCGCCTCATGACCAAAGTTGTCGTTGACCTGTTTAAAGTGGTCCAGATCAATAAAGGCTAGCGCCAGCGGCTGATTATTACGCTTGGCACCCGCCCACTGCATATTGATAATTTCCTTACCGCTACCGCGTGAAAGTATGCCGGTTAGAGGGTCGTGGATGGCTTGGCGCACGAGAGTGATCATAAAGGCTAATTGGCTGGCGCTGGCCAGAGTGGTCACGCCAGCGATCAAAATGAGTAGCCAAAAACCACCGGCAAATGAAGGCCAATTTAAGGTGGACCAGTTCAGATAGCCGGCTAAACCCTGAGCCATCAATAGCGTGCCGGCTAACGACAGACTTTCAACAAAACTCAAAGGGAAAATCGCCAATCCAGCCATCAGTAAAAAGGGCAGAAAGGCATAGCCTGATGCGACTGCGGCGGATAGGTTAGTGAGTTCATAATTAGAAAGAAGTGAGTGCGAGGCTATATAAAAGAGCGTCGGAATAAGAAACAAAATAGCGATAGCACGATACGCATCAAACAAACTGCCGTTGGGACGATAAAAAATCAGTAAAGCAGCGAATGCTGCCGTCGTCATCAGGCGTAATATCGCCAGTTTCACCCACAAGGATGGGCTGAAGACGATGATGTCAATCACTCCCCAGAGCGGCGTCAACAGGGTAAATAACATGGCGAAAAAACGCACCCGATTAACGATCATGGTGGCGCGACGCTGACGAAGTATCAATGAATGTTGGCGCGGTGACAGCAGCTGCGCCAGCTCTTGCGCATTTAATTCATTGGGCAAGAAACTCACTAAACGTTGTGCAATAAAATCTAAAAGTTTTGACATTATTTTTATGACCTTAGATCGAAGAAGTAGTGGTGATCATGGCAATAGCGTTAGCAAAGATAAGACAGCTGATAACCGATCAATACTGCTCCAATGAACAGAAATGCCGCATTGTAGAGTGCTTGCGCGCTGAATAACATGAGCCACATCACTAAAGTGCCATTATTCTGATATCACTCAGATTGCGGTTGGCTAAGGGGGCACTACGCAAAAAAGAGAGAGTCGAGCGTATCGACTATAAAGCTGTTGTAAAAGCTTCAAACTGTGTTGGTCATCACGTTTTACTAAGCTCGCCCATCATCTCGTTGTTTCGCCATCTATCCTGTTAGCTATAGCAAGCAGCCTCTGGTATTTAGTGACAGTACAGTCATGGTAACCCTGCCGCTATAAATATAAAGCTAGCCAACACGGATGTCGCACACTATGGGGCGCAATATGGAAAGCAGCAAGGGTTTTAGCTTAGTTGAGGTACTTGTCACTCTTGTTCTGATTACGATTGGAGTCTTGGGCATGCTGACATTACAAAGTAAAAGTATTCAGTACACGCAGGACTCGGTGAATCGTAATTTAGCCGTCACTTTAGCGAATGATTTGCTTGGAATTATGCGCGCCCATCGTCATGAGTTTTTTAATAATGAATCTCCATTTGCGCAGCTGAAATCTGCAACTTCCATTTACGACAGCAATGGTGTGCTTAAATTAAATGCACAAAACTGCAGGGCTTCGAGCGTAGCGCAAAATGCATTAGAGCAGGCTAATTGTTGGCTAAAAGCCGTTGAAGCGTATTTACCTGACAGTGATCATCCGGCGATTAGAAGTCAGTTGAAATTATGTCCAAGTTTTAAAACTGGACAATGCGCCGGCTCAGGTTATCAAGGTGCAAGTTTAGAGCTGCAGTTGGCTTGGCGTGCAAAACTGGGAGAGTGTAGGGATGATCAGGATGGAACGATCTGCACCTATGTGACAAGGATTGAGTTATGAACCTCGTGCAGAATAAGCAGGCAGGGTTGTCGATGGTGGAACTATTGGTTGCTCTTGCTATTAGTAGTTTTTTAATCATTGGCCTGAGCCAAGTTTATATTGACCATAAACGCAATTATGTATTTCAACAGAGTCAGGCTGATAACCTAGAGAACAGTCGCTTTGCCGTATTCATACTGGATGAATTACTCGGTAAAGCGGGTTATCGCCGCGCTCCCGATCAACGTATGAGTGATGCTTTTCCTGAAAGTGCTGAGTTAAGTACACATTGTGATAAGTTTTCAGATAAAAGTGTTATCACGAGCATCAAGACTGCTGCAAATAGCGGTCAGACTGGTTTTTGCCTGCGTTATCAGCCCGCCGAAAATAAAGAGTTGATATGTGATGGAAGTGCAGCTGGTTTAACCCACAGCAGCCCATTTATTTATCCTAGGGTAAGTGAAACAGTCTATGTTGCTATTCTATTTAAGCCACATCAGCAGGAGGCTAATAAAGGCACGTTAAGATGTATTACAAAAAAAGGTAATATGCAGTTACTTGAAGGTATTGCGGATCTCAGGTTTGAGTTTGGTTCTGCTGCTATCGAGAGTGACACTTTAACAAGCACTATGTCTTTTAAAACGCCTGACAGTTGGAACGCTCTGGATGGGCCTGTTCGTGTTGTGCGCTATTCAGTTCTGGCAGTCAGTCGTAATAATCAGCGTGATGGTGATTCTACTATCTATAAACAATGGCTCGAGTCAGCCAATTCTGTCAGTAGGATGCGATTAATACAGCAAGATAATAAACAGATTTATAATATTGCCATGGGCACTCAGGTGTTAAGGAATATGATGCCATGAGCTGTTTAAAAATATATAAGCAGCAGGGTGCAGTGCTTATTATTGCACTGGTTATGTTGCTTATGCTGGCTCTGTTGGCACTGAGCAGTATGCGTTCGGTCACGCTTGAAACACGAATTACCGCCGCACATATTGAACATGATCAGCTGGAAAAATTGGCGGATGGCGCATTACGGGAAGGAGAGTTTCGTCTGTACGGGGCCGCTCATTTACGCGACAAGCTGGAGCCCAATCTTGAGCGTAATTGTGTGAAAAATAACACACTCAATAGCTCTGGTGAGAACCGTCCTTGCTTACTAGTGGACATGACCGATGAACAGTTAAAGAGCTTTTTTTTAGCGCCTATTAGCTTTTTTAAAGCGAATAATAGTTATACCGCTCAATACGCAAATAAAACAGGATCAGCCATACAGGCTGCAGGTGTTCATGCTGTGGTTGCTTGGATGCCATACCGTGGTCTTGATCCGCAAACAGCACATTATTTTGTCGCCGATAAGGGGCAATACGCCTACTGGAATAGTTATCGAATCAGGGCCGGCGTTGTAGGGACATACGCATTGAACCCTGAATATGGTGCTGAATTAGAAGGCAAAGGACGCTTCTTTTATTTAGTCACTGCGCAAGCTGCAGATACCGTCGCTGCTCAATCTACGGTTGCGGTGATTCATCTTGGACTTAATAACGTAAGGTGATTTTATGCGCAGCCCTAGTCAATGTATAAAACCTAGTCTGTTGCTGGTTTTTTTCTTGTTGTCTGCTGAGTTATTTACTGTTTCTGTGACGGCGCAAGCTCAGCAAGATATTTCCCAAGACAGGCTTTATGACTCTGCAGATGAACCTGCTCAGAGCCTTTCCAGCTTAGATCATTTAAGTGGCATGCTGCAGTGTGATTCCACAGAGCAGCACTCTGTGGTCTCTAGCCGTACCTCTCGCACCGTATCACCGGCAGTTGTCGTGTCTGGCGCACGTTATTTGCAAGGGCTAGCCAATCAGTTGGAGGGTAATACGGCTTACAGCCTTTATATGGAACGCATTGCCGAACGCCGCAGTCAGCAGTATTACAGTGATAATGACGGCAGATTGTATGCGTTGGATAGCGTTACTGGAGAAGAACAGTTGATCTTTACCCCTGCAGCAGTGTTTGCCCAACAGGATCAGCAGGCGAGCCACAGCTATCCCTACTTTGTAGGGAGCGCGCCAGTGGTGGCCGATGTCTATGACGGTGCGCAGTGGCGAACGATTTTAGTGGGGACCTTAGGTGCGGCTGGCAAGGGTTTGTTTGCCTTGGATGTTACCCATCCTGATGCGATTCAAGTTCTGTGGGAGCTGGATGACGCTTCGCCAACCCTGGAAAAACTCAGGGTGAAGCTGGGTTATGGCTTTTCACCACCGAGCATTGCGCGTTTGCATACTGGACAGTGGGCAGTCGTCAGCGGTAATGGCTATCAAGCCGTTGGTGCTGATCAGGGGGCTGCGGCGTTATATATTATTGATGCCATAGATGGCTCAATGATTAAAGATTTAGAGGTGCAAAGTGATGTAGCTGAAGCCAATGGTTTGTCGTCGCCACGTTTAGCGGACTATGACGGCGATGGTGTTGCTGATTATGCCTATGCCGGTGATTTACATGGCAATCTCTGGCGTTTTGATTTATTGGGTGATGGCGCTGTTCCAGCAAAATTAACCCCTCCCACTCATGCCAGTTACGGGGCGTTATCAGGCAGTAGTGCGCGCTTTGCCCCATCCTATGCGGGTCGACCGATGTTTATCGCTAGAGCTGCCGGGCATGCTGCACGTCAGCCGATCACTGCGGCACCCAGCATAGTCCCGCACCCCACCGGTAAAGGCTATCTAGTGATAGTGGGGACGGGTTCGCATGTGGTCACCGCTGATGCGGCAGAAGGGGCCTACGCGCACAGTCTCTATGGCGTTTGGGATATGAACACGACAGCAGAGATAACCGCGGCAGAGATCATTACCGATGAGCAACTCGCACTACAAAGCATTACCAGTGCAACCCTAGGTATCGCTCAAGAGTCCGGACTGCAGCGCGAGGCACGGGTGATCAGTAATAACCCGGTTGAATGGCATACTGATTTTGACCCCGCTAAAACGGTCAAACAACGAGGTTGGCGTCTCGATCTGCCGGTCGGTGAAATGCTGATTGAAAATATGCGTAGCTTGGGGACTATGCTGCTATTGCAGACCCTAGTGCCTCATGCTGATCCCTGTGTGGCTGATGCACGTTACTGGCTGTATGCAATTAACCCCGCCACGGGTGGAGCTACTCTGCACCATGCGTTTGATACACGAACAGCTGAGACTACTATTGTCTCGGCGATTCAGTTTGGCTCGCCAGGTGGTGTCGATCTTGGTCAGGAGGCACAAGGTTTTGTTGCTCGCTCCAGCGATGATCAGGAGCGACTTACGCCACCACCTGAGTCAATGGGGCGTCAGTCGTGGCGGATGATTATTGAGCAGTAATTGAGTGCTTGCGCTGTAAATAAAATGCGCCAGATCACTAGAGTGCTATTGTTTTGATATCATGCTCGAGCGGCGTGCTTATGGGTAACCGTACCGGTAAATAAGTAATGCGCTACATTTGTTTTTTGTAAACGCTTTAAAGAGTGTCTTGTACCTTATCTTGCTAAGCCGTTTGACCATCCATCTGACCTATTAAGCCGACTGTCTGCTGCGCAGTGACAGGCTTAGCGGCTTGTTCCATTCTTACATCATAAATTTGTCTGGAGTTCACCATGTTGCGACCTAAAGGTATACGCGGATTTACCCTCGTAGAACTGATGATCACGATTGCGCTGCTGGCCATCGTCGCGATGATTGCGGTGCCGAATTTTACTCAATTTATTCGTAACAACCAAGTGCAAGCCAAGGCGGATGAACTCAAGACTTTTTTGCAGTATGCACGTAGCCAAGCTGTGGTCGCTCGTAAAAGCTATACGGTGATAGCTGGTACCGATTGGACGGTTCAGCCTATTGGTGGGGTTGTTGAACGCAAGCTTGAGTTTAATACGACTCAAGCGACAGCAAAAACTAATATGAAAGACGTTACATTTAATTATCGACCTAATGGCAGCGCCTCCAGTGCATTCGACATTGTTGTATGCAGTAATAACGATTTTGCGAATGGTTACTTAGTAAAAGTAGAAAATAGTGGAGTTATTAAAATGTTTGCACGTGGCTATAAAAATGACATCACTAAACTCGGCAGCTGTACACCATGAGGCTCAACATGAAAAATAGCCAAGGTTTTAGCTTAATTGAAGTGCTGGTCACTATCGTGCTTACCATTGTCGGGATTTTGGGCATGGTAGCGCTGCAAAGCAAAAGCATTCAGTACACCCAAGATGCGGTAAATCGTAATGCTGCGGTAACGCTGACGAATGATTTGATTGAAATTATTCGTATGCATCGACATGATTTATTTGAAAAAAAACCACCGCGTTACTATTTCTACGCTGTAGTGGTTCCCAGTAGTAGTATTTATGATGCTGATGGCAAACTGACATTGAATCCTAGCGGTTGCCCTAAGTCCGCTGTCGCACAAACGCTTCTCGAACAAAGCAATTGTTGGCTGAAGCGGGTTCAGGAGACTTTACCAGATGCCAACGCTCTTCTAGACAGCCACTTTGTGTTGTGTCCGAGCTACAAAACTGATGAAGATAGTGATAAACCTGCTTGCGCCGATTCTAGCTACGAGGGCTCGATGCTAGCGATTCAGGTGGCTTGGCGTAGTAAAGAAAAAGTCTGCGGCCCAGCATTAAACTCAGATGTTTGTACATTAACTACGCGGGTGGAATTATGAAAATGTTAAACATTTTCCGCCAACGCGGTTTGTCTATGGTTGAGTTATTGGTGACTTTGGCCATCAGCAGTTTCTTAATATTAGGCATTACTCAGGTTTATATTGATAACAAACGTAACTATGTGTTTCAGCAAAGTCAGGCTGATAATTTAGAAAACAGTCGTTTTTCGACATTGATGCTGGATGAGTTACTCGGTAAAGCGGGTTATCGTCGTGTGCCTGATCAAGAGATGTTTGATGCATTTCCAGCCAGTTCTGCACTGAGTGAGCATTGCGCTGCATTTCCAATCGAGGCTGTGATCACTAAGATTAAACCAGATCTAGGCAGCGATCAGGTCGGTTTTTGCATCCGTTACCAACCCGCCACTGCTGGAGAGTTAATCTGTGATGGTAGCGCTACAACATTAACAAAAGATAAGCCGTTTCTTTATCCGGCGCTGACAGACACCGTTTATGTTGCGATTAAGTTTACGCCGCATGCCTCTGATCTGAATAAAGGTACTTTAAGATGTATCACCAGCACAGCTTCCGCAGAACTGGTTGACGGTATTGCTGATATGAGCATTGAATTTGGCTCGGGCCTTACGAGTGAAAAAAGACTCACAGCCTCTACACCTTTTAAGTTGGCCGAAGCTTGGAGCACAACAGATGGCCCGGTTCGGGCAGTACGTTATTCGGTACTGGCAGTGAGTCGTAATAATCAGCGCGTAGGTGACTCAAATATCTATACGCAATACCTCACTACGGCTAGGGCCACGGCTAAGAAGCGCTTAGTTGAGCAAGATAAGAATCAGATTTATCAATTGGTTACGGGTGCGCAAGCGATAAGGAATGTAATGCCATGAAGAGTTTAACATTCAAGCGTCAGCAAGGGGCGGTGTTGGTTATTGCTTTGGTTATGTTGCTTGTGTTGACTGTGCTTGCTGTCAGCAATATGCGCGGTGTCACTCTCGAAACACGTATTACTGCTAATCGTATTGAGACTGGGCGTTTACAGAATTTGGTTGATGCTGCCTTGCGGGAGGGGGAGTTTCGCTATTATGGACCAGCGTATTTACGTGAAAAGCTAGAGTCTAAAATAGGTAATTGTAAAAAAGACAATAAGCTAAATCGATACGGCAATAACAAACCGTGTCAATTAAATGAAATGACCGATGCTGAGTTAAAAGAGTTTTTTAAAGCTCCGCTTGGTTTTTTTAAAGAAGATAATGATTATACTGATAAGTATACCAATACAACCGGAACTGCAACTTTAGAAGCAAATTCCAGTGCGATTGTTGCATGGATGCCGTACAGGGGACTTGATTGGAAAGAAGAGCATTACTTTCCGAAAAATCAAGGCATGAATGCCTTTTGGAATACCTATCGAGTCATGTCTGGAGCTCTAGAGAACGAGGCTGTTAATCCAAGTTACGGTGCTGCGCTTGAAGGTAGAGGAACATATTTTTTTCTCGTGACCGCGCAAGTAAATGACCAAGTGGCTGCTCAGTCCACTATTGCTGTTACCTATGATGTTGGATTGGAGTGAGGGTCAAGCAATGAACGTACAGGATAAATATGTAAGTCTAGTTAAAACAATAGCCTCTGCAGTAATATTTTCTTCTGTTTTAATTGTGTCAGTTAATACACAGGCTGCTTCTCTGCAAGAGATATCACAGGTACCTTTAAATTTATCTGAAGGTGTACCTCCTAATATGATTTTTACTCTGGATGAATCTGGGAGTATGTCCTGGGCCTATGTGCCTGATGCGGATACGACAACTTATACAAATTTAATAGGAGCCAATGCTTCTACAGCAAATAGACGATTCCGCGCTGCTAATACAAACCCTATGTATTATAACCCCAATATCGCTTACGATATTCCTCCGGCTTTTGACAAAAATGGTGTGGAATATCAGCTATCTACGTCTTTTACTGATGCCCCGGTTAATGGATTTGACCCTGGTAAGAATCAAGGCAATAAAAATTTATCAAATGATTATCGTGTAGTCCGAGAGCACCGAATACCTAATGGGACTTTTAACTATAATAATCATCCCTCTGATGATTGGGCATGCGCTATCGAAGGGTTTTCTAGCAATGAAACAAGAACATGTAGCGGGCAAATAGAATTTAAGATTATCAGAACTTCAAGTTCTAAGTGTACAGCAAACGCTATGCTGGGTAATTTAGAAAAAGCTGCAAGCTGTTCAATGAGTAGTAATAAAGCTACAGCTAGTTTAACTACCAGTGCTAGTGTTCCAGCTTATTACTATGAGTTTGACGGTACGCTTGGTAATGGACAATGTGAGAGTCGTAGAAATGATACAAATGCAGGTGGCGAAGCTTGCTATCGACTGCGTTGGGTCGATGCAACATCTGCTTATGATAAAAATGGTAACAGGCTGAAAAATACAGACGGTAGTTTTGTGGATGGTAAGCAAAATTTTGCTAATTGGTACTCCTTCTATAAAACTCGTGCCCTTGCTACTTTGTCAGCCGCTAGTATTGCTTTTTATGATTTGTCCTCGGATGTTCGTTTTACTTGGCAGAGCTTAGCAACATGTACTGTCTTTACTAGTACAAGCACAGGAGGTAACTGCGGAGCGAATTTTCTAAAGCCATATACTTCAAAACATAAGGGTGAGTTTTATACTTGGTTACGTAGTTTGTATTTTAATGTGAGCACACCATTACCTGCAGCTATGAAACGAGCAGGAGAATATTTAAAAACAAGTACACCCTGGGACAAGTTTCCAGGAGAAAGCAGTAAGAATAATACAGAAAATACCTATGCATGCAGGCCGAGTTACCATGTGCTAATGACTGATGGTATATGGAACGAAACTGTAACTGCGCCTACTTCTTTTCGACATGATGCGAGTCCTTTTACTACCCCTGGTGGGGTTAATAAGCCTGGGGTGACTTATTCTAATAGAGCACCGTTTTATGATGCTGCAGCTAACACTTTAGCTGATCTTGCTATGCACTATTGGGCAACTGATTTAAATACGACTTTGGCTAATAAGGTACCAAGCTATACTCGATATGGAAATGAAGAGCCAGATACAGAGTACTGGGATCCGCGTAATGACCCTGCTGAGTGGCAGCATATGAGTAATTTCATTATGGGGTTAGGATTAAGTAACTCATTGAATAATCTGCAAGTGCCATGGGCCGGTGGTACTTTTGCAGGGAGTGGCTATGCAAAATTAAAAGCGGGAACAAGCTGGCCAGTGGCTGGTAGTAATAGTCCCAATAACGTCTATGACCTTTGGCATGCAGCAATTAACTCTCGAGGTGAGTTTTACAGTGTGGATTCACCAGAAGCTATGGTGCAGGCATTTAAAGATATTTTGATGCGTATTGCTGATCGTAAAGCTTCTGCTGCGAAACCTAGTACCGACAATTCGCTAGAGCCAGATGAGGAGAATACAGGGGACCGGTTGATAACTTATTTCTATCAGTCATCGTATGACAGTTCTGATGGTTGGACTGGAGATGTTCGGAAGGTTAAAAAATATCGCCGCTATAATGCAATCACTCAAGAGTTTGAAGATATAACAGAGCAAGGCTGGAGTGCTAAGCAAAAAATACCTACTTTTACTAACCGTAAAATTATGATCGCTGGTGATGGGAGCACTAATTTAAAATCTTTTACAACAGCTAACGCAGGCTCACCTTTGACCTTAAATAGTCTTGCTTATTATTTAAGTATAAATCCAGAGCTGGGTACGGAAGTAGCAACGTGGCAGCAGCGTTTAAACTATTTGCGCGGTGATAAAACATATGAAGGTGTAGAAGCTAGCCAGCTCCGTCAACGCACAACATTATTAGGCGATTTTTTAACATCAGAGCCCAAAGTTGTATCTGGTGCGCGTTATTTAGAGGGCTTTGCTAATCGCCTTGAGGAAGGTAATGCTTACACTACCTATATTGCTAATACTCAGGGGCGTAGAGGGCAACTTTATATTGGCGGTAATGATGGAATGTTGCATGCTTTTGATACTGCAACTGGTGTAGAGAAATTTGCTTTTATACCTACAGCAGTTTTTAAAAAGCTAAATAAACTAACGGGTAATAAGTATAGTCATGAGTATTATGTTGATGGCACCCCTGTTGTTACCGATGTGTATGATAAAGCTCTTAAAAAGTGGCGTACGATTCTAGTTGGTACATTACGTGCGGGTGGTAAAGGTATGTTCGCACTAGATATTACCGATCCAGATAATATTAAATTATTATGGGAGCTTGATGAGACAAATTTCCCTAATAATCTTTCTGTGAAAATTGGTTATAGCTTTCCGCAGCCAACGGTTGCACGCTTGCATAATGGTCTGTGGGCTGTTGTAACGGGTAATGGTTACAAAAGTGACGGTGCTAATAATGGCGCGTCTGCTCTTTATATTATTGATGCGCTCACAGGAACTATGCTTAAAAGTCTTGAGGTGCAGAGTCCCAAGAGTGGTGAGAATGGATTATCCACCCCGCGCTTAGCAGACTATGATGGAGATGGTGTTGCTGACTATGCTTATGCAGGTGACTTGCATGGCAATCTGTGGCGTTTTGATCTGTTCGGTGATAATGCATCTACTACGCGAGACCCAAATCAAGGACCTGTATATGGCAATAAAAATAGTACAACTATAAATGGCTTTAAAGTTTCTTACGGCGGAAAGCCTATGTTTACTGCAACTTCTACTGTAGGTAGTAAGTCTCAGCCTATTACCTCGGCTCCGAGCCTTGCCCGTCATCCAACTCGTAAAGGTTACATCGTCACGTTTGGTACCGGTAAGTATTTCGAAATTGGTGATAAAACGGGTGAGGAAACCTATGCCCAGAGTGTTTATGGCATTTGGGATATGAAAACTAAAGCGGAAGCGACAAGTATTGATACCATTGTACGAACTCAATTAGCGGAACAAAGGATTACAAATGCAACCACTGGTGTAGGTAAAGTGTCAGGTAAAGAGAGTGAGGCGCGTATAATTAGCAACGATACTCTTACTTGGAATCCTCTATCGGTTCGTGGGTGGCATTTAGATCTGCAAGTTGGAAATAAGTTAGAGGGTGAGATGATGATTGAGAATATCAGCACTCTAGGCGCTATGTTGTTATTAAAAACGCTTGTCCCGAATGATGATCCTTGTGCTAATGGCGCTACTAACTGGCTATATGCAATCAATCCTGCAACAGGCGGGCGTACTATACATCATGCATTTGATACACAAGGAACTGGTATTAATAAGGATGCGATTATTTCTGCAATTAAGGTTGAGTCAGAGGGCGGTGTTTCTATCGTTCAGGATCAAGATGGCTTTAAAGTCAATGGAGAGATTACAACACCACCACCTGAATCCATTGGTCGTCAGTCATGGCGCATTGTTCCAGACGCATAATGAATATAAATGCAGTGACTTTAAGGTTACTGCATTTTATTTACTCTAGATAAAGAGATGTCAATATATGAAACGCTTAAGCAAAGGCTTCACTCTTATCGAAATGATGATCGTTGTTGCGATTATTGGTATTTTGGCAGCGATTGCTTATCCAAGTTACGACGAGTATGTGAAACGTGCTAATCGCACTGAAGGACAGGCTTTTTTGAGTGATGTTGCTACACGTCAAGAGCGTTATTTTT
>Ga0172382_10004862_pt1 | contig 20325 bp, 17 predicted proteins | sample Leawel138RmetaG_FD_122245 | JGI IMG/M metagenome (GOLD analysis project Ga0172382, IMG submission 122245) | Leachate microbial communities from a municipal landfill in Southern Ontario, Canada - Leachate well 138R metaG | ecosystem: Engineered > Solid waste > Landfill > Unclassified | place... | reverse complement strand
CCACCGAGGACGAAAAGGCGGAATGGTTCAAAAACTGCAGGGGATTTATTTTTCCCGGGGAAGAGGACTTTGGCATCACTCCGGTGGAAGCCCAGGGATACGGCAAGCCTGTTGTGGCATTCGGCCGCGGAGGTGCCTGCGAAACGGTGCTCAACGGGTTTACAGGGGTCTTTTTTGAGGAGCAGACCGCTGATTCATTGGCTGAGGCTGTCATCAGGGCCGAGGGCATGGACTTTGATCCGTCATTCATTGCGAGGCATGCCCAAACCTTCAGCGACAGTGTTTTCAAGGAGAGGCTTAAGGATTTCGTAGAGCAAAAATACGAGCAATTCATCAAGGAAAACAAATAGACAAGTGGTGAGGTTTGATGATTGGCAACGGCTATACGCCGCTGAAAAAGGCTGCAATAATTCTGGATATACTGCTGACTGTTATTTCATTCCTGACGGCATACTGGATCAGGAGCAGCTTTATATTCGATCACTGGGGTGAACTCTTTGACCTGCATCTGTATATGTGGGTTTTTTGGATTATTATTCCCGTATGGCCTATAGTTCTGAAGCAGATGGGCCTGTACAACGGAGCCATGAAGGCCAGGGTCAGTTCTTTGCTTTTTTCCGTGCTCAAGGCGGTGGTTGTGGCGTCCCTGGTTCTGGCATCGGCTATTTATGCTGTCAAGGACGACTTGTTCAGCAGGTTGTTTTTTGGTTTTTTCATTGGGCTCAATTTCATTCTGATCTCTGTGGAAAAACTGTGCCTTCAGGCTGTTTACAGGCATCCCAAGTTTGGATTCAGCGATGTAAGGGTGCTGGTGGTTTCCGATCCCGAGGGGACTTCCAAGTTTATGGGTCTGATCTATGAGGAAGAGGATGTAAACGTAAGGGTTTTGGGTTATCTGAGCGTTTCAGACTGCCTGGATGATGCGGCCGGGATAAGATGCCTGGGTTCCCTTGAGGATCTGCATCGCTATATAACCACCAAAGCTGTGGATGAGGTAATATTTGTTCTGCCCAAGAATTATGTAAGCCAGATAGAGGCTTATATAATAGACTGCGAAAAGATAGGGATTACTGTACGAATGCTGCTGGATATCTACGACCTGAAGCTTTCCAAGACGAGTATAAGCTATCTGGGTCATATACCGCTGTTGACCTTTCACACGGTAAACCTTAATGAAAACCAGAAGTTCATTAAGCGTACCATGGATATTGCCGGGGCTGTAGTGGGTCTTATAATTACGGGAATACTCTATATTACAATAGGCCCGCTGATAAAGCTTGAATCTCCGGGACGCATAATATACTCCCAGACCCGCGTCGGGCTGAACGGCAGACGCTTCAAGTGCTATAAATTCAGAACCATGCATGCCGATGCCGATGAGCGGAAAAAGGAGCTGGAACACCTTAACAAGATGAAGGGCGCAATCTTCAAGATAGAGGATGACCCCAGGATTACGAGGATAGGCAATATCCTTCGGAAATTCAGCCTGGATGAGTTTCCCCAGTTTTACAATGTGCTGAAGGGCGAAATGAGCCTGGTGGGCACCCGCCCCCCTACGGAGGATGAGGTATTGGAATACCAGATGCACCACCGGAGGCGTCTGAGCATAAGACCCGGCATCACCGGGCTGTGGCAGGTCAGCGGCAGAAATGAGATTGAGGACTTTGACAGGATAGTGGAGCTTGATGTAAAATACATTGACAACTGGTCCATCTGGCTCGATATAAAAATAATACTAAAGACCTTTGCTGCAGTCTTCAACAGAACAGGGTTATAAACGGGGCATACCTCAACAAGTATGCCCTGCACAAGCAGAGGTGTGTCCCATTACATATTTCAACTAAAGAGGTAAACCATGCTACAGGAACTTAAGGAAATATACCGCTACAGAGAAATGCTCAAAAACCTTGTCAGAAGGGACCTGAGGACCCGTTACAAAGGCTCGGTCCTGGGTTTTCTGTGGACATTTGTAAACCCATTGCTGCAGCTAGCCGTATATACAATCGTTTTTTCAACGGTCATGCGGATGAATATCGATCGCTTTTATATTTTTCTGTTTGTTACACTGCTGCCGTGGATATTCTTTTCAACCGCAGTGCAGTCAAGCACCTCGGCTATTATATCCAACAAGGATCTGGTCAAAAAAATCTATTTCCCCAGGGCAATTCTTCCGTTGTCGGTGGTCACCGCCAACCTGATGAACCTTTTGTTTGGTTTTGTCATAATAATACCCGCTGTCCTTTTGTCGGGCATTGGATTGACCGGGGCAGTCATTTATCTGCCATTGGTCATTTTGGTTGAGTTTGTGATGGCCCTGGCGTTTTCGCTGCTGTTTTCCGGCCTGAATGTATACTTCAGAGACCTGGAGCACCTTTTGGGGATCGGCATGATGGCCTGGTTTTACTTGACTCCCATCGTTTATCCCGTAGAATACATACAGCCCCAGCTTATCAAATTTTTCTTTCTGAATCCCATGACACCGATAATACTGGCATTTCGGGACATTCTGTACTATGGGGCGGTGCCCAACCTGCCCATGCTGGGCATCAGCCTTCTGGCCGGCATATTGCTGCTGGCCTTCGGCTATGGGGTATTCAACCACTTACAGAGAAATTTTGCGGAGGAAATATAATGTTGGTCATTAAGGTAAGGGATGTATGGAAAAAATACAGGCTCTATTTTGACAAGGGCAGTACTTTGAAGGAGAAGCTGCTGTTTAAAAACAGAAACCGTTATGACGAACGATGGGTGCTGAAGGGGATCGACATGTCCATTGAAAAGGGCCAGACGGTGGGGCTCCTTGGCGAGAACGGCTCCGGCAAGAGCACCCTGCTGAAGCTGCTGACCCGCATCAGTTATCCCAACAGGGGAGAGATTGAGATAAAAGGCAAGGTTTCCAGCCTCCTGGAGCTGGGAGCAGGCTTTCACCCCGATATGACGGGCAGGGAAAACATATATATCAATGCATCCATATTTGGGCTTACCCGGGACGAGATAGACGGAAAGCTTGGCAGAATAATTTCCTTTTCAGAGCTGGATGACTTTATAGATAACCCGGTAAGGACATATTCATCGGGAATGTATATGAGGCTTGCCTTTTCCGTCGCAATAAATGTGGACGCTGATATTCTCATGATTGATGAGATATTGGCTGTCGGAGATCTGAATTTCCAGAAGAAATGCTTTAAAAAGCTGCAGCAGCTCAAGCAGGAGGGTGTAACCATAATCATAGTGTCCCATGATCTGGACTCCATTGAGAAGCTCTGCGACACAGCCCTCTGGATCCGGGACGGCAGGGCGGAGGAATTCGGGCCCGCCATGACCGTATGCAAAAAATATCTCCAGTACATGCTGCTGAAGGATGAAAAGGCCCTGGAACAGGACAACCGTCAGCTTCGTGAAAAGCTGATGGAAGAAGCTCAAGACAGGGCGGGGTCGGATGAAGCGCAGGCAAAGGATGCCCCTTTGGATGCCCTGCCGGAAAATGCCGGCCGGGGTGAAGCACAGCAGGACAGCGGCCATGGGGATGGCGTCACCGGAGATGTCAGTCTCGGCGGCGGTGCCGGGCCGGACGTGGAGGAGCCAAAGGGTCATGACGGCTCCCCTGATGCTACCCGGGCCCGCAAGGGTGACCGCTGGGGCAATCAGGACATCCAGCTGGCGGATGTGGTCCTGGAGGATAAGGAAGGCCGGGAGCATTACAGCTTTGATACCAATGATGCCTTGACGGTCAGGATAAGGTACAAAAGAAACAGGGTGTCAGGCACTCTGGGCTTTGGCATTGCCATTTACAGGACCGATGGGGTATACTGCTATGGGACCAACACCTTTATAGACAAGCATCCTGTGGACAGGGACAGGCTGGGGGAATCCGGAGAGGTTTGCTGTGTTATAGACCCCATAGGGCTTATACCGGGGACATATTCATTGAACGTGGCAGCCCATGATGAAAACGGCCTGGCATACGATTACAGGATTGGCGTTCTCGAATTCAACATACATTCGGATATACGGGACGAAGGCGTGTACAGGCTGCCCCACCGCTGGGAGATAAACGGAGAGCCGGGGGCAGGCAATGAAAAGAGGTAGGAAAGCATGGATAAAAGAGTAGAGGAATATATGCTCAAGGTACGGGACTATTATCGGGACGGGAATCCCCGGGGCGATATGCAGTCCGCTCAGGAAGTAATAAAGAAAATAATGGAGTATGCAGGGGTTGATATGGGGCCGTCCGCAGAGACTGACAGCGTTGTGGACGGTCTGCAGCTGGATCTGGGCCTGGAGGCTCTGGAACACCACCGGGAGGAGGCCAACAGAACATGGGGGGTAGGCGCCGAAAAGCCGATTACTTCTCATCGCAGGGTGATTGGCCGCTTCATAGTATTCGGTAAAAAGGCAGCGAGGAAGCTGCTCAGGTGGTATATCAACCCGATCATAGAGGAGCAGAACCGGTTCAATGCCCAGCTTACAGGCGCATTGAACGAAATCTCCAATAAGCTTATATCTATACAGGGCAATTTCAGGCAGGTTCACGGGAACAATGCCCAGACCCGCGAAAATACCGCCCGGCTTCAGGCGGACCTGGAGAGATTGGCTGGCAGGATAGAACGGATTTGCGAGGAGCTTGATAAAGCAAAAGGGGATATATCCGAAATCGGGTCAAAACTGGGTGAGGAAATATCCGAGGTCAGGTTCAAGCTTGGCGAGGATATACGGCTTTTATCGGAAAGCATGACAGAAACAAACCGCCAGCTGCGGCAGTCAAACGACAGATATACAAGGCTGGAAAAGGAAGCGGCTGATCGCATAAATACCGTCTCCCAGCTTGTGGACAGGCTGCAGAACCGCTATGAGGCCGATTTCTCCTACCTGGCCTACAGGCTGAAAAAGCTTGGCAAGAACGCCCCCGATGCGGTCCAGGCCGGCAAAGCAGATGTTACTGCGGTACAGGCTGAAAATTCTGAGCCGGGAAATGCCGAAGGAATTGACTATTTCCTTTTTGAAAACAGGTTCAGGGGCAGTGAAGCGGAGATCAGGGAGAATCTCAGGCAGTACCTGCCTTACTATTCCGATGGCATCATACTGGATATAGGCTGCGGGCGCGGTGAATTCCTGGAGCTTCTGGCTGAAAACGGCATGGAGGGCATCGGTATCGACGTATACGGCGACTTTGTGGATTACTGCAGGGAAAAGGGGCTCAATGCCGTATTGGCCGATGCAGTGGGCTATTTGGAAGGGATTCCGGACAATTCTCTGGGCGGCATATTTTTGGGGCAGGTGGTGGAGCATCTTAAGGAGGACTATCTCCTTCGCCTGATTGAGCTCAGCCACAGGAAGCTGAAGCCCGGTGCCTGCTTCGTAGCCGAGACCCCCAACCCCACCATGCTGTCCACCTTCTCAAATTCATTCTTCCTGGATATGAGCCATGAAAAGCCCGTCCATCCGGAAACAATGCGGTTTTTAATGCGGTATTACGGCTTCAGGGATGTTGATATCGTCTTCAGCGGAAAATCCAAAATCCCGTACAACCTGCCGGTTCTTCAGGGGGATGGACATATAGCCAACCTTCAGGAGTTCAATGACGGAATAAACCTTTTAAATACCCTGCTCTTCGGTTTTCAGGATTATGCCGCCATCGGCAGAAAATAGGCCAAAGGATACATAGAAAGCAAAGGGAAGAATAATAAATGAAGATTGCAGTAGTCAAACCCGATTACCATATTCGCGGCGGCTTTGAGATCGTAATGGAAAGGATCATGGCCGATCTTAAGGAGAGGGGCCACCGGGTGGATTATATACAGGTTGATATGTCAAAGCCCGATTACCGCCTTGGAAGCATGAGCATACCCCCCGAGGTATATCACAGCCATGAGGAATTCTTTCGCTATGCCTTGAGCGTGGACAAGTTCCGCCGATTGAAGCTGAAGCAATACGATATTGTGCTGACCACCCAGCCCCCATCCTTTGCGGTGGAGCATAAAAGGGTTGCGCCCCTCTTTTACCACCATCTGAAGATTTATTATGATCTCTATGAGGTTTATAAGGATACGGGCATTGCAAAAGGGATAGATCACGCCCTTACAAGGGATCTAATCAGGGATATCGACAGCCGCTTTATAACCAACGACAAATACTATATTGCCGGCAGCAGCCATGTAGCTGACCGGCTTCGCCTGTATAACGGGATAACATCACCCATTGCCACCTTTGAGGCAGGCATTGCCGATGACTTTTACAGCTACGACGGCCCCTTAAGCTTTGGGGATCCCATCTGCGTCGGGCGTCATGAGTTTCCCAAAAGGCCGGAGCTTTTCGTCCATGCCATGAAGCATGTCAAGGGCCTTTCCGGAAGGATTATCGGCGAGGGAGGAAAGACCGGCGATTTAAAGCTGGTGGACTCGTACCTGGAGAAGCTGCATAAAAACGGGGAGGAGATTGACGACTCATATCTCTGGAAAAGCTTTATGTTTCAGCTGGACAGCCTGAAAAAAACGTCCCATGAATACCGCGGATCCAATGTCATTTTTTCAGGACGGCTGTCCCATGAAAAATTGATTGAGGCATATGCGGAAGCCATGTGCGTGGTATGTCCGGCTTATGAAGAGGACTATGGCCTTACCGCCATTGAGGCCATGGCCTTTGGCAAACCCGTAATTGTCTGCAGGGACGGAGGCGGTTTGGCTGAATTCATTGAGAATGGCGAAAACGGCTTTGTCGTGGAGCCCACGGGAGAGGCGATAGCGGGTGCCATCAATACTTTAAGGGACAACCCGGACAAGCTCAGGCAAATGTCCCGAAATGCCTATGAATTCAGCCGGCAGTACAGCTGGAGGCAGGGGCTTGACAGCCTTCACGGGCTGCTTCTGGATATTCAGAGCGGGCAATGGAAAGGCAGATGGTCTGTATGAAGATAGCAATATTAGGACCCAGCCCCGTGCCTTATACCATAGGCGGCATGGAGTACCTTTTGTGGGGCCTTTATGAGCATATAAACAAGGATACACCCCACAGCGCGGAGCTGATAAAGATACCCGTGGATGAGAGCGGCTTCTGGCCGTTGATAGAGAGCTACAGGAAGTTTTATGATCTTAACCTGGATCACTTTGACATGGTGGTGACCACAAAATACCCGGCATGGATGGTGCGGCACGAAAACCAGCTGTGCTATATGTGCCATCGCCTGCGGGGGCTGTATGACACATACCATTTCACCGGTTTGCCATTAAAGCCTGACGCAAAGCACCCCGCAATTAAGAGGATCCTTGACTATATGGCGCTTAAGGGCAGTACGCCGGGGGAGCTTTTTGAGCTTCTTGATGAATTGAAGCCGAATCGGGAGGATATCCCGGAGCATTATTTTGCCTTCCCGGGACCCTTTATCCGCAGCATAGTTCATTTTTTGGATGGCTATGCCCTGTCCAATGAGGCCATTTCACGGTTTGCGGCGATATCAAGGACCGTTGAAGAACGCAGGGAATACTTCCCCAGGGGAGCAAGGGTTGATGTGGTGTATCCGCCTTCCGCATTGCCCTGCCATAAGGAAGGGGAATATGACTACCTGTTTACCGTCAGCAGGCTGGATAATGCCAAAAGGATAGCTTTGATGGTCAAAGCCATGGCCCATGTAAAAGGCGATGTGAGGCTGAAGATAGCCGGGACAGGCCCGATGGAGGCTGAGCTTAAGGCCATGGCTGCGGGAGATGCCCGCATAGAGTTCCTGGGCTTTGTAAACGACGAACAGGTAATAGATTATTATTCAAATGCCAGGGCTGTATTGTTCATGCCCTATGAAGAGGATTACGGGCTGGTTACAATAGAGGCTATGAAAAGCCGCAAGCCTGTCATAACCTGCACGGATTCCGGCGGACCCCTGGAATTTGTCCGCCACGGCGTCAACGGCTATATTGCCGAGCCCAGCCCGGAGTCCGTTGCGAAGTGCATAAATGAGCTGCTGGCCTTATCCGGTGAAGAGCTCCGGGAAATGGGGAACAGGGCATTTGAAGCAGTGGAGCATGTAACATGGAATACTGTTATGACCAGGCTCTTTGTCTCAGGCTCCGAAGCAAAAGCCAGGCATGGTGCCTCCGGGAGGCCGGCGGAGACCCACAGGCCGCACATATCCGGGCAGCCGGGGAGGGCAGTGCCGTATACCAGCGCCGGGCAGACAGCGGGAGCGTTCTCTTCGGGGAGAGTGAGAGGAACGGGGAGCAGGAAGAAGATCACCGTCGCCTCCACCTTCCCTGTATTTCCCCCAAAGGGCGGCGGTCAGGCGCGATTATATAACCTGTACAAGAATATCGCAGCGGAATACGATGTGGATATCATAGCTTTTACCAACGGCGGCGAAAAGCCCTTTGACGGCGAAATCGCCCCCGGTGTCAGGGAGATTCGCATTCCCAAAAGCCAGCTGCATATAGAGAAGGAATGGGAAATCCAGAAGAAGATAGATATACCTGTAGGTGATGTGGCGGCTTCCCATTTGTCCCGGTATACCCGGGAATATGGCGAAGCCCTGGCCCGATCGCTTAAGAGCTCGGATCTGGCAGTGGCTGCCCACCCATACCTGGTCCGGGAGCTTAATAAATATCGGGGCAGCAAGCCATTGGTATATGAAGCGGTTGATGTTGAATATCACACAAAGAGCCAAAACCTGCCCGAAAGCAGGACAGGCAGGGAGCTTTTGAAATCGGTGTTTGAGACGGAAAAGCTGTGCTGCAGCGACAGCGCCGCCATAATTGCCTGCTCCGGAGGGGATATGGAGCGGCTGAACGAGTATTATGGAATACCCCTTGATAAGATGACCGCAGTACCCAATGGTGTGGACTGCAGGATGACCGAGTACATTACCCTGAATGAGAGGGCTGCTTTGAAGGAGCGGGTCGGAATAGAGGGCGAAAGGCTGGCTCTCTTCATGGGAAGCTGGCATCCACCGAACCTGAAGGCCTGTGAAGCCATTTTCGAATTTGCTCCGGAGACGCCGGACATCAAGTACCTCATAATGGGCAGTCAGTGCCTTGCCTTCAAGGGTGTTTCCATTCCTCAGAATGTCGGAATGCTGGGTCCTGTAGACGAGGACGTAAAGAATATAGTCTTCGGGCTGGTTGATGCTGCCCTCAACCCCATGACCTCGGGCTCGGGAACCAACCTGAAGATGTTTGATTACATGGCTGCCGGTATACCCGTCTTAACCACGGAGTTTGGCGCCAGGGGTATAGATGAGGTGCAGCACTTTACAACTGCGGGCATAGAAGAATTCCCCCGGTCCTTAAGGGAGCTGCTGGAGTCGGATCCCGACGAGATGTCTGCCAGGCTTTTAAAGGCCCGGACTTATGTGGAGGAGAACTTTGACTGGCCCGTTCTGGCGAAGATATACCTCGAACAGCTCAAAAAGCTGCTGTAGAATTTTTACAATCACAGAAGGAAGGTATTATAATGAAGCTTATCATTCAAATTCCCTGTTTCAATGAAGAAAAGACCCTGCCCACCACCTTTGCCGATCTTCCCCGCAAAGTTGAGGGGGTTGATACGGTTGAGTACCTGATCATTAATGACGGGAGCACCGATAAAACGGCAGAGGTTGCCAGATCCCTGGGGATTCACCATATCGTCAGCTTTCCCAACAACCGCGGCCTGGCCAGGGCCTTTATGGCCGGGATTGATGCCAGTCTGAGACTGGGGGCGGATATCATAGTCAACACCGACGGTGACAACCAGTACAGCGGAAAGGACATAGAGGCTCTGGTCCAACCCATTATCAAGGGGACGGCTGAGGTCGTAGTCGGTGACAGGCAGACGGATACAATCGAGCATTTTTCATATATGAAAAAGAAGTTTCAGAAATTCGGCAGCTGGGTTGTGCGCCTGGCCTCCGGCAGCGATGTAATCGACACCACCAGCGGCTTCCGTGCATACAGCAGGGATGCGGCCATGAAGATAAACGTGGTTTCCGAGTATTCCTACACCCTGGAAACCATTATCGAGGCCGGGCGCAGGAAGGAAGCCATAGGCAATGTTCCTGTCGGAACCAATGAAAAGCTCAGGGAATCAAGGCTGTTCAAAAGCATGTGGAGCTACATGAAGAAGTCGGGCTCCACTATTATAAGGATATATTCAATGTACCGGCCCCTCAAGGTATTTCTGTCAATAGGGGCCATATTCCTGGCCATCGGCCTGGTGCTGTCCTTAAGGTTCCTGTATTTTTACCTTATCGGGGACGGCGGCGGCCATGTCCAGTCTTTGATATTTGCTGCAATCATGATCATGGGCGGGTTTCAGCTGGGAGTATTCGGCCTGTTGGCGGACGCCATTGCGGCCAACCGCAAAATCAGCGACGAGATACTTTACAGGCTTAAGAAGCTGGACTATGACGGTTTGAAAAGGGATGACAGGGAGTAATGAAAAGGCTTAAATCCTTCATTCTGTTCCTGGTATTCCCCCTGGCGGCGGCAGGCCTGATCATACTGAACAGTACTCTGGCACCCCGATACTATACCTCGGAGAATGAAGCCAGAATCCAATATGATGCCGTATTGGAAACAGCGGCAGAGGAGATGGAGCTTCAGCCCGGTGCGGTGCAGGCTGTGCCGGTTAAGGTACGCAATCAGGGAATAGGCGTATGGATACCCAATGAACAGAATGATATTGCATTGTCTTATCGAGTATATGATGACAACGACGGCACCCAGGTGCTCGAGGGTGCCAGGACACGCCTTCCCCATGCAGTCAACCCCGGGGAAGAGTTGGATTTAACTATGGAACTTAAGTCACCGGATAAGCCCGGCCGCTATATACTGGTTATTGACATGGTTCATGAGGGGAAGGCCTGGTTTGCAGACTTGGGCTCACAACCCCTGCAGGTGGTGCTTTTGGTCACCGGGCAATGAAGTCAATAATTATGGGTATAACGGAAGGCCGCTATGAAAACAGTTCTGGTAACCGGCTCCGGGGGGCGCCTCGGAACGGCGCTGGTCCGGGAGCTGCTTGGAATCCCGGATATCAATACGGTTCAGGCAGACAGGAGCAAACTCGATATTACCGATTATGCCGCAGTGAAGTCGGCGGCCGCCTCAGTAAAGCCGGCCCTGATTATCAACTGCGCAGCTTATACGGATGTTGACAGCTGTGAAACGGACTGCCTGAATGCCTACAGGACAAACGCCGAAGGGCCCCGCAATCTGGCTGAGGCTGCCAATGCCCATGGCGCGGCTTTTATGCATTTCTCCACGGATTATGTATTCGGCGGCGAAGGAATCATCGGCGAGGATGGGGCTGTCCGGCCCTATACGGAATTGGACGAGCCAAACCCGCGGACGGTTTACGGGCAGTCCAAGCTGGCCGGAGAAAGGCTTGTCATGGCAGCGAACCCAAGGCATTACATCATCCGGACGGCCTGGCTGTACGGAAACGGGGAGAGCTTTGTTACCAGGATTCTACGGGCTGCAAAGGGAAAGGACAGTATAAGGGTCGTAGCGGATCAATGGGGTACACCCACGAGCATATCGGAGCTTGTCAAGGCTTCAATTCAATTGATGGACACCGGAAATTACGGTCTGTTCCACGGCACCTGCGAGGGCTGCTGCACCTGGCGGGATTTTGCTTTGGAGATTTTCAGGATATTGGGGATCAAAACCGATGTAATTCCGGTATCGACCGATGATTTCCCCCGGATCGCCAAACGGCCCGGATATTCCGTGCTTGACAACTACATGCTCAGGCATACCACCGATATTGTGTTTGCAGACTGGAAGGATGCCCTCTCGGGAACCCTGCATCAGGTTTAGAAAGGGCGGGGAAAAATGAAGGGAATTATCCTGGCGGGCGGCTCCGGATCCAGGCTCTATCCGCTGACAAGGGCTGTCAACAAGCACCTTCTGCCGGTTGGCAGATACCCCATGCTGTATCATCCTCTGTACAAGCTTTGGGAGTCAGGGATCAGGGACATACTTATTATATCTGGCAGAGAACATGCAGGAAGCCTTGCAGCCCTGTTGGGCAGCGGCGCAGGGCTCGGCCTGAAGCTCACATACAAAATACAGGAAAGCGCCGGCGGAATTGCACAGGCTTTGGGCCTGGCGGAGGATTTTGCCGGCGGCGGCAGGTGCGTGGCCATTCTTGGGGATAATATCTTTGAGGACAGCCTTGCACCATATATTGAGGCTTATTCCAAACAGGACAAGGGCGCCAGGATCTTGCTGAAATCAGTGAAGGATCCGCGCCCTTTTGGCGTTGCGGCCTTTGAAGGAGACAGGCTGGCATCCATAGTAGAGAAGCCGCAGGTGCCTCCGTCCCAATATATAGTAACCGGAATATACATGTATGACAGCTCGGTTTTCGACATTATAAGAACCCTCAGGCCCTCGGCCAGGGGTGAGCTGGAAATAACGGATGTCAACAATTCATACCTAAAGAATAAGGCGCTCTCATATGATATATTGAGGGGCTGGTGGACCGATGCGGGAACCTTTGATACCCTGGCCCTGGCCAATGAACTGGCTGCGGACATACGGCTGTTCCCCGGCATGTAAATGGGAGGTGCCTTCATATGGGCGGGTTTTCATTTCACAGGACTGCACTTGAGGGTGTGGTCGTCATTGAACCCAGCATACACTCGGATCAAAGGGGCATATTTCTGGAGACATACAGGGCGGATGTTTACAGCTATGCAGGCCTGCCGGAGGTATTTCTCCAGGACAATCAGTCGGTCTCAAAAAAGGGGACCCTCCGGGGGCTGCATTTTCAGCTCAGAAATCCCCAGGGCAAGCTGGTCCGGGCGGCCCATGGCAGAGTTTTTGATACCGCGGTGGATATCCGGCCAGGTTCGCCCACCTTTGGAAAGTGGTACGGCTGCATCCTGTCAGGGGAAAACGGCAGGCAGCTGTATGTGCCCGAGGGCTTTGCCCACGGCTTTCTGGCGCTTACCGATTATGCAGTTGTTCAATATAAGTGCACAGCATATTACGAGCCCGGCGATCAATGGGGCATACGCTGGGATGATCCTGATATTGCCATTGACTGGCCCCTCGATGAAATTGACGGGCTGATTATATCGGATAAGGACAGATCGCTGAAGAGGCTGGCCGAGATAAAGGACAGCCTGGACTTTTGAATCCCGTGGGATACCAAATGAGCAGATTGAGGGTGGAGTGATTGGTTAAAGTGCTGGTAACCGGCGGCGCCGGCTTTATTGGCAGCTGCTTCATACGGTATATGCTGTCAAAATACGATGATGTAATTATCATAAACCTGGATGCACTGACCTATGCGGGCAGCCTGGATAATCTCAAGGATATCGCTGCAGTCCATTCGAAAAGGTACCGTTTTATAAAGGGCGATATTGCGGACAGAGGGTTGGTTGATGATATTTTCAGGGAGGGGCTGAGCCATGTCGTCAATTTTGCTGCCGAAACCCATGTTGATCGCAGCATAGCAAGCCCCGGCATCTTTGTCAGATCCAATATCCAGGGGGTGCAAACCCTTCTTGATGCAGCACTGGTACATGGTATCGAAAGCTTTATACAAATTTCAACCGATGAGGTTTACGGCAGCCTGCAGGCCGGCAGCTTTACCGAGGAATCCCCGCTGAATCCCAGCAGCCCCTACTCGGCCAGCAAGGCCGGAGGTGAACTGCTGGCAAGGGCTTATCATACAACATTCGGACTGCCGGTTATTGTGACGCGGTGCTCCAACAACTATGGTCCCTGTCAGCACCCTGAAAAGCTCATACCCAGGCTGATGCTGAACGCAATGCAGGACAGGGAGCTTCCCATCTATGGGGATGGCCTTAATATCAGAGACTGGCTTTATGTTGAGGATCACTGCAGTGCCATAGACCTTGTAATGCGCCATGGCAAAAAAGGCGCCGTCTACAATATAGGCGGGGGCTGTGAAAAGACCAACCTTGAGGTTGCCCGTTGGATCCTGAAAAGGCTCGGCAAGCCCAAAAGCCTGATAAGGTTTGTACCCGACAGGCCGGGCCACGACAGGCGCTATTCCATAGACTGCTCAAAGCTGAAGCGCGATCTGGGCTGGGAGCCGAGGATCGGTTTTGACGAGGGGATGGAAAAAACCTTCCAATGGTACTCGTTAAACCTTGACCGGCTGCAGTGATAAACTGTATACTTAATGTAATGAAATACCCACCCGGTGGGTGGTATAATTGATACAAGTAAAACAGAGATGAAATGAATATTATTGTACAAAATATCCGGTAAGGCAAAGCAGACAGGGCCCTTGCCCACTCCTGAAGGTGGACAAGCCCTGCGAAACCCATGGATTTGCTGCCGGGACGCAAAGGAGCTGCAACGCTTGAAAAAGGCCATTCTGCTGCTGGCAGTGATGATCGTGTTGTTTACTGGCTGTGGCAAGGGAACAGAGGGAAAAAATGATAATACCGGAGATAATTTGGGCTCTCCGGAACCAACCTCAATACCTGCTGACGAAGTCAATACGGATGATAACGCGCCGGAGGCCAGTCCGGAACCATCCCTGGAGCCCTCGCCCGATGGCACGGATATTATTGACAACCCTTCGCCCCTTACCGGCCTTGAACTTGAGGGCCCTTACCAGCCCATTGCGGTTATGGTGGAGAACCTGGCCGCCGCCAGGCCCCATTCCGGCGTTATAGATGCCGATCTCGTCTATGAAGCCCATGTGGAGGGCGGCATCACCCGTTTTCTGGCCATATTTCTTTCAAGGAGCCCCAAGGTGGTGGGGCCTGTTCGGAGCCTGCGGCATTATTACATGTGGATGGGACTGGAATGGGATGTCCTGCTGGTTCATAACGGTCAATCCTTTATCGCCGAGGACAGGTTTGATGAAATCCCGGTAAAGCGGGTCAACGGCCTGAAGACGGGCAAACCCTTCTGGCGTGACAATTCAAGGAAAACACCCCATAACCTATATACAAGCATTGAAAGCCTTCGTGAATATGTAGACTTTGAGCAAAAGGCCGAGGGCTTTGACTTCACCTCATCCGTCGCCTGGGATGGGGAGGAGTACCGCAGCATCGAGATTCCCTACAACAAGGTCAATAATATTGTTACATATAAATATGACCCCGATACCAGGCTGAATTACCGCTATATAAACGGGGAGGCCGATGTCGACAGGGAAACCGGAAAGCAGATCTCTGCCAGGAATATTATAATACAGTATGCGGATCACAGCATGCTGGAGCCGGGAGCGGGCTACAGGGATGTTGCCATGATCGGTAAGGGCAGGGCGCAGTTTTTTGCCGAGGGCCGCTTTGCCGAGGGGACCTGGGAAAGGGCCAGCCAGGAGGACCGCACGATTTTTTATGATTCCGGGAAAAATGAAATAAGCCTGGTGCGCGGGAACACCTGGGTGCAGGTAGTTCAAAACTCCATGGAGGTTTCAATTGATTGACAGCCCATTTTGATTCTTCCGAAGCAAAATGGGCAGAATAACAGCAGCAGGCTTTAGTCATAGACTGTGAATCTTTTAAGGGGGCATCAGCGAGCTTGTATTCTGAGTGCGAACAGCTAAAGATGAAGGAAGCAAGGAGTGTTGTAAATTGAAAAAGGCTTTGATCACAGGTATAACGGGGCAGGACGGCTCATATCTCGCCGAGCTGCTTCTGTCCAAGGGCTACAAGGTTTACGGGCTGAGGCGCAGGAGCAGCGGCCTGAATTACGGCAATGCATCCCATATCAAGGATGATATTGAGTTCATTTATGCGGACATGATAGATTTGGCTTCTCTGGTGCTCGCGGTTGAAAAATCACAGCCCGATGAGGTCTATAATCTGGCTGCCCAGTCCTTTGTCCAGACCTCATGGGAACAGCCCATACTGACAGGTCAGGTGGATGCCCTGGGTGTTGCCAACATGCTGGAGGCTCTGCGGATCGCAAAGCCCGACGCCCGGTTTTACCAGGCATCCACCAGCGAGATGTACGGCGGAGTCCATGAGGTTCCCCAGCATGAAAAAACACCGTTTTACCCAAGGAGCCCCTATGGTGTGGCCAAGCTCTACGGCCACTGGATAACCGTAAACTACCGTGAAAGCTACGGCATGTTTGCCTGCTCCGGCATTCTGTTCAACCATGAATCACCCCGCAGGGGCAAGGAGTTTGTAACAAGAAAGGTCACCGATGCGGTGGCCAGGATAAAGCTGGGGCTTCAGAAGGAGCTACGCATGGGCAATCTGGATTCCAGACGGGACTGGGGCTTTGCAGGGGATTATGTATATGCCATGTACCTGATGCTCCAGCAGGAAAAGCCCGACGATTATGTTGTGGCCACGGGAGAGACCAGAACCATCCGGGAGCTGCTGAAGACAGCCTTTGAGTATGTGGGCCTGAACTATGAGGACTATGTGGTTATAGATCCCAGGTTTGTACGCCCTGCGGAGGTTGACATTCTGCTGGGGGATCCGTCCAAGGCCAGGGAAAAACTGGGCTGGGAGGCCAAAGTAAACTTCCGGCAGCTGATTGGGATGATGGTGGAGGAAGACTTGAAGCGTGTCCGGGCTGAGATAAAGTATCAGGATGCCATGAAAGGCGCCGGATGCCCGGCGGGTGTTTGACTGCTATGAAGGCTTTTATTACAGGGATTTCCGGGTTTGTAGGCGGTTATCTGTGCAGCCTCCTCCACGAGGAGGGCTTCAGGGTCAGCGGCAGCAAGCTCGGGCATGAGGGGCTGCCGCCCAATCTGCCCGAGGGCACTGAGATTGTGGATATGGACATTACCGACGGCGAAGCTGTCGCTGACAGGATCCGGCGTGCCAGGCCGGATATTCTGTTCCATCTGGCTGCCCAAAGCTCGGTAGCCCTTTCCTGGAAAAAACCGAAGCTTACCTTTGATGTGAATGTCGGCGGAACCCTTAATCTGCTGGATGCAATAAGGGATTCGGCACCCCAATGCAAGGTGCTGCTAATAGGCTCCAGCGAGGAATACGGGAAGGTAAGGCCTGAGGATATGCCTCTGTCAGAGGGATGCGGCATACAGCCAGCCAATCCCTATGCAGTCAGCAAGCTTTCTCAGGAGATGATGGGAACCGTATATGCTTCGTCTTACGGGCTCAGAATCACCATGGTCCGCGCCTTCAACCATACCGGTCCGAGACAGGCGCCGACCTTTGTTATTTCCGATTTTGCCCGCAGGATCGCCATGATTGAAAAGGGATTGATTCCCCCTGTGCTGAAGACCGGCAATCTGGATGCGGTACGGGATTTCAGCGATGTCCGTGACATAGTGAGGGGCTATTTCATGCTGGGCAGCCTTGGCAGCTCCGGTGAGAAATATAATATCGGATCCGGCAGGGGGTATCCCATAGGGCAGCTGCTCGATATGCTGCTGTCCATGTCCGGGACTGCCATCAGGATAGAAGCCGATCCGGAAAGAATGAGGCCGTCCGACGTTCCCGTCCTGATATGCGACAATTCCAAGATAAAGCGGGAGACGGGCTGGCAGCCTGAGATTCCCATGGAGAGGACTCTGAGGGATGTCCTTGATTACTGGCGCAATTGTGATTTCAGCGGCCGGCAATCGCAACATTAAGAACGTATAATAGATATTCTCAATAGAACGGACAGTAAACCGTATGGAGGGGTTAAAATGCAGAATCCGATCAGAACAATAAATGCTGTTGCGCCGACCCGGGTATGCGACATCGGTGGTTGGACGGATACATGGTTTGCAAAATACGGCAGCATTTTCAACATTGCGGTATACCCGTATGTGGAGGTTCAGATAAAATGCTATCGCACTAAGGAAGGGAGCCCGCAGCTTAAGGTAAACCTGGAGAATTTCGGGGACAGTTACTCCCTTGAGCCCCACAGCATCAAATATGAGCGCAACCCGCTGATTGAGGCTGCCATCGACAGCATAAACCTGCCCGAGGATTTATCCTTTGAGATAAATATCTATTCATCGATGCCGCCCGGTGCTTCCACGGGCACTTCCGGGGCGATTTCAGTCGCTCTGATAGGAGGCCTGGACGCCCTGACGGACGGGCACCTGGCGGCCTCGGAGGTGGCACGGCTGGCTCACGAGGTGGAAACCGTAAAGCTTGGCCAGCAGAGCGGGATTCAGGATCAACTGGCCTCAGCCTACGGCGGTATAAATTTTATCGAGATGAGGCAATACCCATTTGCTGCGGTATCACCCATAACCGTTCCCAATTCCATCTGGTGGGAGCTGGAGCGCAGGCTGCTGCTCATCTATATCGGGGCACCCCACAACTCCAGCAGGGTTCACCAGAAGGTAATAGAACGGCTGGGTGAGGATGCATCGGAGAATGAGCTGTTCAACCGCCTGCGCGCCCTGGCGGCGGATGCCAAAAACTCCATCTATGCCGGGGATTTCACGAGATTCGGGCGGGTAATGGATGAAAACACCGAGGTTCAGCGGCAGCTGCACAAGGATTTGGTCTGCGGACCCTTTGAAGATGCTATCTCCATTTGCAAAAGCTATGGCGCAATGGGCTGCAAGGTAAACGGCGCCGGCGGCGACGGCGGCACCATAACTGCCCTTACGGACGGGGACATGGCCAAGAAGCGGCAGCTCATAAAAACGCTGACCGAGTCGGGCTATGAGGTAATACCAATATATCTGGCCCGTCAGGGTTTGAGAGTATGGTAGCGAAAGGGGAGCAGGCCGTGAAAACCATAGGGTTGATACTGGCCGGAGGGGTTGGGAGCCGTTTCTGGCCCCTGTCAAGGAAAAATTACCCTAAACAGGTGCTGAAGCTCGTCGGCGACAGGGAAATGATAAACCTGACCATTGACAGGTGCGATCCCTTTATCACGGGCACAGACATGCATATAATAACCAACAGGGAGCAGGCAGCCCTGCTGGCGGAGATAACGGGAGGCAGGATACCGTCCGGCAATATTTTTATCGAGCCCTGCGGAAGAAACACAGCACCCTGCATGCTGTATTCCCTGATGAAGCTGGCCAAAAAGTACGGTGATGCCGTAGTATGCGTCCTTTCGGCAGATCAGGCAATAAAGGACGAGCACGAATTCAGGAAGGTGCTGAAAAACGGAGCGGAATATGCGGCATGCCATGACAGCATCGTTGCAATCGGGATAGTACCCACCTTCCCCAGCACCGGGTATGGCTATATTAAAAAGGGACAGAGGCAGGAAGCCCCCTTCGACCTGTATAGAGTGGAGCAGTTTGTAGAAAAGCCCTGCCAGGCCAAAGCAGAGGAATATATCGGGTCCGGCGGCTACCTGTGGAACAGCGGGATGTTTATTTTCAGGCTGTCCGCGGCACTGGGCATGTTTTTAAGGCATATGCCGGACATGTACAGCAGCATGCAGCCCCTTGCCGAAAAGCTGGGTACATCGGAAGAAGAACCGCTGCTTGGCGAAATCTATCCCTGTCTTGAACGCATTTCCTTTGACTATGGCATAATGGAAAAGGAAAGGAATATTTCCGTTATCCCCGGTGACTTCGGCTGGAGTGACATAGGCGCATGGAATACCCTGGATGATATAATGCCCGCTGATGAGCAGCAGAACATAATCCGGGCGGATCATTTGGGAATAGATACGACCGGCTGTGTAATCTTCAGTGATGATAATCGTCTGATAGCAACGTTAGGAATCACGGATCTTGTAATCGTAAGCACCGGCGACAGCCTGCTGATCTGCCCCAGGGACAGGGCTCAGGAAATAAGGAAGCTCACGGATTTGCTTGAAAAGCATAACCGCCGGGATTTGCTATAGTAAAATGAAGCTTGTATGGAGGCTGTATCGGTTAACCTGATGCAAGCGCCATTGATACTGTAAACTGCATATTACATTTTTGACTATTAAAAAAAGGGCTCTTGGCCCTTTTTTATATTGATTGTCATTATATGCTTTCAACAGTTTCTATTCAACTTCTGCATCACCTGAATCATCGGCGACCTGACTGTCTTGATTCCGGCTGTCCTGATTACCGGATTCCGTTTCATCCGGCTCGTCTTTTTTGCCGTATATAAACTCATGAAGCAGCTTGGTATTCTTTTCTATATCGGGCTTTAACACCAGCATGTCGTCGGATACCCATTCATCGGTATAGGCATTATCGGCCGGTATCCTGAACTGCTCCAGCTCAGAAAGGTTAAAGCCCAGCATTGCAAGGGACAAATCCAGTATCTTGCTGCGGTCCAGGCTTGTCTCAACATGCTTAAGGATGGTGGATATAAGCTCCGGTGCCTTCGCTATGCCGAGGGATTTGCCTTTTTTGAAAAGCTCGTTCAAAACCCTGCGCTGCCTCTCCGTTCTTTCAAAGTCATCACGTCCCACATGCCTGACCCTGCAGTAGGCAACGGCCTGGCGCCCATTTAAGGTTTGCAGGCCCGGCTCTGTAATG
>Ga0172382_10004860_pt1 | contig 20329 bp, 19 predicted proteins | sample Leawel138RmetaG_FD_122245 | JGI IMG/M metagenome (GOLD analysis project Ga0172382, IMG submission 122245) | Leachate microbial communities from a municipal landfill in Southern Ontario, Canada - Leachate well 138R metaG | ecosystem: Engineered > Solid waste > Landfill > Unclassified | place... | reverse complement strand
CGGCATGCTCGGCATGCACGGCACCTATGAGTCCAACATGGCGATGAACCGCGCCGACCTGATCCTGTGCGTCGGCGCCCGCTTCGACGACCGGGTGACCGGCAGGCTCGATGCCTTCGCTCCTAATTCCAAGAAAATTCATATTGATATAGACCGTTCTTCCATCAACAAGACGGTTCCTGTCGATCTGCCGATCATCGGCGACTGCGCCCAGGTCCTGGAGCAGCTGATCGCGGCATGGGGCGACTGCCCTACCCCCGACCTGACGGAATGGAAGGCCCGGATCGACGGCTGGCGCGCGCGCGACAGCCTGGCCTATCCGAAGAACACGCCAGACCTGATGCCCCAACTCGCGGTGGAACGGCTGTTCGCCCTCACGCGCGACAAGGACCCGATCATCACCACCGAAGTCGGCCAGCATCAGATGTGGGCCGCGCAGTATTTCGGGTTCTTCGGCCCGAACAAATGGCTGACGTCGGGCGGCCTCGGCACCATGGGCTATGGCCTGCCCGCCGCCATCGGCGCGCAGCTGGGCAATCCGGACTCGCTGGTGATCGACATTGCCGGCGAAGCCTCGATCCAGATGAACATTCAGGAAATGGGCACCGCCAGCCAGTATCGCCTGCCGGTCAAGGTGTTCATCCTCAACAACGAATATATGGGGATGGTCCGCCAATGGCAGGAACTGACCTATGAAAGCCGCTATTCGAATTCCTATTCGGACAGCCTGCCCGATTTCGTGGCCCTTGCCGAAGCCTATGGCTGGAAAGGCATCCGTATTCACAACGAGGCCGAGCTGGACGCGGGCATCAAGGCGATGATGGAGCACGATGGCCCGGTCATGGTCGATTGCCTGATCTCCAAGGAGGCCAATTGCTTCCCGATGATCCCGTCGGGGGCGGCGCATACCGACATGATCCTTTACGGAGACGAAGTGGCCGGAACCATGGAAGATGAAGCGAAGGCTCTGGTCTAATGAAAATCAGCACACTCGAATCCGAACGCCATGTCCTGACCATCACGGTCGATAACGAGGCGGGCATCCTCGCGCGCATTGCCGGGATGTTCACGGCGCGCGGCTATAATATCGACAGCCTGACCGTGGCCGACATCAGCGAGAACCACTCGGTCAGCCGCATCACCATCGTCACCCAGGGGCCGCCCGCGGTGATCGACCAGATCCATGCCCAGCTCGAGCGCCTCGTGCCGGTCCACAAGGTAACCGACCTGACCGAGATGGGCCCGCATGTCGAACGCGAGCTTGCGCTGGTAAAGGTTGCAGGCACCGGGGAGAAGCGCGTAGAGGCGCTGCGCGTGGCGGATGTGTTCCGGGCCAAGGTAGTGGATACCACCACTTCCAGCTTCGTTTTCGAGCTGACCGGCGCCCCGGACAAGATCGACAGCTTCGTTGCCATCATGCGCGAGCTGGGTCTGGTCGAAGTGGGGCGGACCGGGATCGTCGGGATGATGCGCGGGGCCGAAGGGGCATAGCCGCCAACGGACCGATCTCTTCGCCGCTGCGAGCCGCAGGGGCGATTCCACCGATCGCCATGGAGCGAACTTGATTTTGCCCCTGTCATGCAGGGGAGACGAAAAGGGCAGAAAATGAAAGTTTATTACGACGCCGATTGCGACCTCAATCTGATCACGGACAAGAAGATCGCCGTGCTCGGCTATGGCAGCCAGGGCCACGCACATGCGCAGAACCTGCGCGATTCCGGGGTGAAGGAAGTCGCCATCGCGCTCCGCCCCAATTCCGCCAGCGCCAAGAAGGCGGAAGCCGCCGGCTTCAAGGTCCTGTCCAATGCCGAAGCGGCGAAGTGGGCCGATATTCTCATGATCCTCGCCCCGGACGAAAACCAGGCCGGCATCTGGGACGCCGATCTCAAGGACAACATGAAGCCGGGCGCGGCGCTCGCCTTCGCTCACGGCCTCAACATCCATTTCGGCCTGATCGAGCCGCGCACCGACATCGACGTAATCATGATCGCGCCCAAGGGCCCGGGCCACACCGTGCGCAATGAATATGTCACCGGCGGCGGCGTGCCCTGCCTGGTCGCCATCGCGCAGGACACCACCGGCAATGCGCACGACATCGCGCTGGCTTATGCCTCGGGCGTCGGCGGCGGCCGTTCGGGCATCATCGAAACCAACTTCAAGGAAGAATGCGAAACCGACCTGTTCGGCGAGCAGGCCGTTCTGTGCGGCGGCATTTCCCACCTGATCATGGCTGGCTTCGAAACCCTGGTGGAAGCCGGCTACGCGCCGGAAATGGCCTATTTCGAATGTCTCCACGAAACCAAGCTGATCGTCGACCTGATGTATGAAGGCGGCATCGCCAATATGCGCTATTCGATCTCGAACACCGCGGAATACGGCGATTATCACACCGGCCCGCGCGTGATTACCGACGAAACCAAGGCGGAAATGAAGCGCGTCCTCAAGGACATCCAGGAAGGCAAGTTCGTCCAGCGCTTCATCACCGACATCAAGGCCGGCTATCCGGAAATGAAGGCCAAGCGGAAGCTGCAGGGCGCGCATCCGATCGAGGAAACCGGCGCCAAGCTGCGCGCGATGATGCCCTGGATCGGCGCGAACAAGCTGGTCGACAAGTCCAGGAACTGATCCGGCGGGGCGCTCATCGCGCCACGCTCTGAAACGATTTTCCGCGCCCGCGCGTTGCCCTCCAAATTACCGGCGGGGTCGACGCGCGGGCGTTTCTGTTTCTCGGCGAACGATGTTACAGTCCTGTCATGCGGTTGCATTACGGCCGCTTGCGCGCCATCTCATCCATCTTCCTTTCAATTTGGGCCTTCCCATCGCAAATTTCGGAGCCAGATCATGCGACTGATTGCATTTGCCGCCGTTGCCCCCGTCCTTGTGCTTGCCGCGACTCCGCTTCTTGCCGATCACCATCAGCAGCCCGCATTGCCGGGCGTGGAGGATGTCAGCCGGGTCACAGCCGGTTCCTATGCCGCCGATCCCGCGCATACCCTGGTGGGCTGGCGCGTCGACCATCTGGGCTTCAATGACTATTTCGGCATCTTCGGCAATGTCAGCGGCACGCTGGAGCTGGACCCGGCCAATCTCTCGGCCGCCAGGCTTTCGGTCACGATCCCGATTGCCGAAGTCACCACGGCCAGCGCTGGCCTGACCGAGCATCTTTTCCGGCCGGGCAAGGATGGCGCCAAGCCCGATTTCTTCGGCCCCGCCCCTACCGCAGCAACTTTCGTTTCCACCTCGGTCAAGCCCGGCGAGGATGGCAAGGAAGCCCTCATCACCGGCGATCTGACGATCAACGGCATCACCAAGCCCGTCACCATCGAGGCGGAATTCACCGGTGCCGGAGCCAATCCGATGAGCAAGGCCGAAACCGTGGGCTTCGAAGGCGAGGCGAAGATCAAGCGTTCCGATTTCGGCATCAGCGGCTTCGTCCCGCTGGTATCGGATGAAGTGGAACTGGACATCACCGCCGCGTTCGAGAAGAAATAACCCGGCATCTCTCAACGCCCGGCTTGCGCGCCAGCACTTTCCTACAGCGCTGGAAAAAGGCTAAAGCCGGGCGATGAACCTGCCTGTTTCAGCCGTTTTCCCGCCTTCTTTCGCCCCGTCCCGGGGGAACGGTTTTTTCACCCTTGAACAGTGTCAACTGTGTCAACCCCCTCTCCGTAATGCTTCGGACTGGACTTTGGCGCGCATATACTCCATACGCGCGCCAGCCATGACGGAAACACATCCTATCCAGGCCCTTGGCCCGCTGCTGCGACTTACACGCCCCCGGGCGTGAACCTTGTGCTGCCCGCGGGCGGCGCACGCCGTCCGGGGGAACCGATCAGCCCTCCACACCACGCAGCAAGAGATTGTTTCCAGATGTCGATGCTTTCCGATCCATCGGTCAAATACCGGCCGTTTCCGCAAATCGCCCTGCCTGACCGGCAGTGGCCGAACCATGTCATCACCGCGCCGCCGCGCTGGCTCTCGACCGATTTGCGCGATGGCAACCAGTCGATCATCGACCCGATGGATGCCGCAAAGAAGAACCGCTTCTTCGACCTGCTGGTCGATGTCGGTCTGAAGGAAATCGAGATCGGCTTTCCGGCCGCCGGAGCGACCGAATTCGATTTCATCCAGGGCCTCGTCCGTTCGGGGCGGATTCCCGACGATGTCCTGGTTCAGGTCCTCACTCAGTCGCGCGAGGATCTGATCCGCACCAGTTTCGACAGCCTGGAGGGCGCGCGCGCCGCGATCATCCACCTGTATAATGCGGTTTCACCCGCCTGGCGCCAGATCGTCTTCCAGATGAGCCGGGAAGAGGTGAAGGAAATCGCGATCAAGGGTGCAAAAGTCCTGCGCGACGAAGCCGCAGCCCGCCCCGGCACGGACTGGCACTTCCAATACAGCCCGGAAACCTTCTCCACCGCGGAGATCGATTTCAGCCTGGAAGTCTGCGAAGCGGTGATGGATATTCTGCAGCCCACGCCCGATCATCCGCTGATCCTTAATCTGCCGGCGACGGTCGAGGCGGCGACGCCGAACATCTATGCCGACCAGATCGAATATTTCTGCCGCAACATTCCACGGCGGGACAGCGTGGTCATCAGCCTGCACACCCATAACGACCGGGGCACCGGGGTGGCGGCGGCGGAACTGGGCATGATGGCCGGGGCCGATCGCGTCGAGGGCTGCCTGTTCGGCAATGGCGAGCGCACGGGCAATTGCTGCCTGGTGACAGTCGCTCTCAACATGTATACGCAAGGCGTTGATCCCAGGCTGGATTTCTCGAATATCGACAAGGTCATCGAGACGGTCGAATATTGCAACCAGATCCCGGTGCATCAACGCCATCCCTATGGCGGCGAACTGGTTTTCACCGCCTTTTCGGGCAGCCACCAGGACGCGATCAAGAAGGGCTTCGCCGCGCACGAAGTCCAGAACGACGAGCTGTGGCGGGTGCCCTACCTGCCGATCGATCCGGCCGATCTGGGGCGCACTTACGAAGCGGTCATCCGGGTCAATTCGCAGAGCGGAAAGGGCGGTTTCGCCTGGGTTCTGGAGCAGGACAAGGGCCTCAAGCTGCCCAAGCGGATGCAGGCGCACTTCTCCCGCCATGTGCAGGATCTGGCCGACCAGCTGGGCCGCGAGCTGAATGCGGAGGACATCTGGGAAGTCTTTCGCAAGACCTACCATATGCAAACCGCCAACCGGCGGTTCCAGCTCGTCGATTATGACGAGACGCGCGCCAGCGACGGCACCCGCGTGTTCAGCGGGACCATCCGTGTCGATGGCGAAGCGCAATCGGTAAGCGGGCGCGGCAATGGATTGATCTCATCCGTTCTCGCTACCCTGAAAGACACCTTCGGGCTGGAAATGGAAGTGCTGGATTACGGCGAACATGCCCTCAGCAAGGGGACTGACGCACGCGCGGCGGCGTATGTGGAATGTGCGCGCCCTGACGGCACGATAGTATGGGGCGTGGGCATAGATCCGGACGTGGCCACGGCAAGCGTCAGGGCGATACTGAGCGCCGCCAACTCGGCATCGGTAGATTGAAGCGCCGGTAGATTGAGAAGAGCGAGGGGCGAGCGGGTTTTGCGCAATTCGGGCGCAAGATCCGCCCCTCTCCACTGCTGAAACCCCGAGTTCAGCTTGCGCTCCAGACCCGGACAAGGCGGCCGTTTTCGGAAGGCTCTATTCTGAGCAGCCGCCCCTCCGGCCCGGCGATATCCACGGTCCGATCAAGGGAGCCATTCGTGACGAGATGATCGATCAGCCGGACTGCAATCCTGGTCGCCGCCGCCGGATCGCCCATAAGCTCCGGCTCGATCCGCAGCTCCTGCCCGGTGAAGTATCCTACCCCTTCGGTTTGCATCGCGCCATCCGCCACTTCCCCCAGGCTGACCAGACCCCTTGCGGGAAACACGCCGCCTTCCAGCCAGTTCACGACGATCGCGGAAAAATAAGCCGGGGCGATGCGGCTTCTTGCCGGATGCCAGACCACCGCAGCCAGATCCGGCAGGCTGCACAGCGCCGCCGTAAGCCCAGCCATCGCGCGGACGATGGGGACAAGACGCTCTCCTCCCCGCAAATGCGGGCCAGGCAGGATGCGGACCGCTTCATGGCCTGCAATGTCGAACCCGGGCGGAAGCTCGAAGTCGTATGGGCATGAAGGCAAGGGCGCGCCTTCTCCCGGGGCCAGGCCGATCACATCGAACGTCAGGCCCCACATCAGCGCCTCGACCGAAACCGGGCCGCCGCTCTCGCTCAAATAGGAAGAAGTAATGGCACCAGCACAATCGCCGACACCCAGATGCTGGCTTATGGAGAAACCGCCGCTTGCCTGGGCGCAAGCATCCAACTGGCAGGGATCAGGGCGCAATCCCGGCGGGAAGGCCAGGGAAACGCCATACTCACCTTTGTAATCGTTCATGTTTTGCCATCGCCCTGTTGAACAGGTCCGGTTTGTGAAGCCAAAGAATGGGCAGGTCGAGTCTTCCGGCGGGGGATGATCCCGTTACGGATGCATCTGTCAGAATATGCCCAAAGCCAATCCTTCCGAGAGAGCGGCGCCAAGCTCCGCGCAACTGCGCAATTGGGCTTCGGAGAGGGTCTTCGGGGCGAGTATCTCTTCCGGTGTCTGCGCCTGAAGATTGACGATCAGGGGATCGGCCACACGTTTCAATCTCCACCCCGTCACGATCCGGTCGATTTGCGCGGTGGCGCCTGCGCCGTCCGATCCCGCCGCAATCGCCGTGGCGTAAGCCCGCCCCTCTATCCGGCCGAGAACTGGATAGTAACAGCGATCGAACATCTCCTTCATCGCGCCGCTCATGCTCGCAAGGTTTTCCGGGCAGACGAACAGATAGCCCTTCGCCGCCAGAAAATTGCCCGGCCGCACCTGCTCCGCGCCAATCAGATATGCCCGCGAGCCTGCCCCAGCAGCCGCAGCTTGCGCCATGGCCTGTGCAGCCCCGGTCCGGCTATGCCAGATGATCGCCAGCAAGAATCAGCAGCCAGACGAACCCATCACCCCGCCGAGCAGACCCCCAAAGCCGCCCTTCGGCTTGCACTTCTGCTGGGGCGCGGATTGCCCTTCGGAGGAGGAGTTACCCATCCCGCCCATCGACATCCCCTGCGCCTCCATCCAACTGGTCATGGAGCGATGCCGGATGCGCGCCGTCCATTCCAGATTCCAGGGCGTGGATGCGGATGCCGGGCGCGGCGGGTAGGCGAAATTCTCTTCCGGGCCGAATGCCGTCAGCGTGCCGAAGCGGAAATCCGGCGCATCCCGTTTCACTTCCGCCGGGATCAGGCAGCTCGTGGTGGAAGGCGCCATCACCGTCTTGTCGCGGACCAAGCCGGCGACTTGGGACGGCGAAAGCCAATCGGCCAGACCGCCACCGAATTGACGGGTGGAGCTGCTCGACCACATCACCATATCGGTCATCTCGCCATCGGCACCCTGGCGGCCGCCGAACAGGAAAGCGAGATAGCCGGTCGCATCGGGAATCCCCGTCCAGCTCAGCACTGTGGCACCGCCTGCCTGCGTTCGTGTCGACGAATTGAGGGCGGCCATGAAATCCTTGGTGAGAGTGAAGGAAATCTCGGGCGAATAATTCCCGGCAATCCTGTGCGCACCGATCAGGGAGCTATCGGGCTTGGCGTATTTCCCATCTTCCGCAGGCCAGCGCCCGAACGTCCGGCTGTTGTTGATGGTCGGCCCGAGATCGCGCGCGATCGCCGATGTCCACAGCCCCGGCGGCACCTGCCCTGCCGCAAGCTTGGAAAGATCGATCACCACCGGCTGCCCTTTCGGGGCGGTGGCACCGCATCCCCAATAGACCAGAATGCGCCCCTTCGGCTTTTGCGGGAGTTCGTCGGTCGCTTCCCGTTCCTCGCGAGGCGTGACCAGCGCCACCGATTTCCCGAGCTTGGCGACCGGAGGCATGAAGTGATCCGCCTTTGGCGCTCCCTTCGCCGGAGCGCTCGACGAGCCAAGTCTCAGCAACAGTTCATGCTGGGCGTTGTTCGATCGACCCCCGCCGAACATCATGCCCCTCATGGAGCCGGCGCCCATGCTGCCCATGCCGGAAATCGTGCCCGCGCGCATATCATACCGCGCGATCGGGCCGCTGGACGGCTTTTGTTGAGCATATACCGACACGGCAGCGCCAGCCACCGCACACACAGCCGAAAGAAGCAACGCCTTGCGAGCAACACCCATCCACCCAACTCCCTGACAAAGTATGATCGCTTCATAATCGATTCGCAGCCATCGCGCCTGCAAATTCGTATGGGGAAACTGACCGATCAATCTTTGCGCATTCCTATGCGTAGTCTAGTTGAGAGGAATGGTTTCTCGCGTGGCAATGACTGCATTGGGAGTGGACTGCTCGCTCGGCGGGCGGGCATGGCGCTGGCGCGGCGGCAACATGGACATGGCGGCAGGCGCCGCCGGTCTGCAGGATGACATCATTTCCCAGCTTCTGCTGGCAAGAGGCGTGGCTCGCGAGGATATTGGCCGCCACAGCAATCCGACCTTGCGGGAATTCCTGCCGGACCCATCCGCCTTCAGAGACATGGATGTCGCGGCGGAACGGCTTGCCCAGGCAATCCTTACCAGCGAGAAGATCACGATCTACGGGGATTATGACGTGGATGGCGCAACCAGCAGCGCCTTGCTGGTGCGGCTTGTGAAAGCCCTGGGGCACAGCGCCGATTTCTACATTCCCGACCGCTTGCTGGAAGGATATGGCCCCAGCGCGGAAGCGCTCGTCCGACTTGCCGCCAATGGCAACAGCCTGATCGTCACGGTCGATTGCGGAGCGATGGCGCATGATGCCCTCGCCCAAGCACACGCAGCCGGAGTGGACGTGATCGTGGTGGATCACCACAAATGTTCGGCGCAGCTTCCGGTCGCCACCGCTCTCGTCAATCCCAACCGGCTCGACGAGAGCGATCTGGCCGCCGCGCATGGGCATCTGGCAGCGGTCGGGGTCGCCTTTCTGCTTGCCATCGCTACGTTGCGCACCTTGCGCCATCGCGGCTTCTTTGAAACCAGGGCCGAGCCGGACCTGTTCGCTCTGCTCGATCTCGTCGCGCTTGGAACGGTGGCGGATGTCGCCGCGCTCCATGGCCTGAATCGCGCGATGGTCGCGCAAGGCCTGAAAGTGATGGCCCGGCGGGAAAACACCGGCATGGCGGCGCTGATAGATGCAAGCCGCCTCAACCGCGCGCCCACGTGCAGCGATCTGGGATTTGCCCTTGGGCCGAGAATCAACGCAGGCGGTCGCGTCGGCGAATCGACCCTCGGTGTCCGCCTTCTCACCACCGAAGATCCGGATGAGGCTCGTATCATCGCAGCACAGCTTTCCACTCTGAACGAGGAGCGGCGAGCGATCGAGGCCGCTGTGCAGGAAGCCGCCGAAGCCCAGCTGGATGCGCAGCATAACCGAGCCGTGATCGTTGCGGCCGGTTACGATTGGCATCCCGGCGTGATCGGGATAGTTGCCGGCCGCTTGAAGGAGAAGACGGGCAAGCCGGCATTGGTGATCGCGCTGGGCGCCGATGGAAACGGTCTGGGCAAGGGATCGGGCCGGTCAATCACGGGCGTGGACCTTGGGGCAGCGATCATCGGTGCGCGTGAGCAAGGCCTGCTGGTGGCTGGCGGCGGACACGCGATGGCTGCGGGCCTGACGATCGAATCGGACAAACTTTCACATCTGGCCGATTGGCTCGATGACCGGCTTGGCTCCGCCGTTGCAAGCGCCACGGCAAATCAGGAAATGCTCGTCGATATCGGTCTGGCGCCTGGGGGGCTGACGCCAGAGCTGGTGGAAACGCTGGAACGTGCCGGTCCTTTTGGCGTGGGCTGGCCCGGACCGAGGGTCGCGGTCGGTCCCATCCGCGTGCTGAAGGCCGATATTGTGGGGAAGGACCATGTGCGAGTGATCGCCAGGGGCAATGATGGCGCCTCTTTCAAGGCCGTTGCGTTTCGCGCCGCTGAAAGCGAACTGGGTCAGACACTGCTGCATGGCTCCCGCAACCGCGCGCTCTGGCTGGCCGGGCGTGCGAAAATCGACGATTGGGCCAGCAAGCGCCAGGCGGAATTGCATATTGAGGACGCCGCCTGGGCGGACAATGCGACAAGGGCTTGACCCTGCCAATCGCTCCCCCTAAGTGCGCGGCCACGCCACCGACGTGGCCCCTTCGTCTAGCGGTTAGGACGCGGCCCTTTCACGGCTGAAACACGGGTTCGATTCCCGTAGGGGTCACCAAAATCCTCTCCCAGAGGGTTCCAGAAGATGCCACAAGTGGCTGATTTCTGCGGTTTTTTCGTGGTATAGGTATCCCATACGGAGCGGCCGAGTGCCACCGGATACCAGCACTTTGATGGTATATCTGATGGTAGCGCGGTCCTCCCCCAAAAGGAGATACCATCATGGCGCTTACCGCTGTTTCGATCAAAAACGCCAAGGGCCGGAAAAAACCCTACAAACTCACCGATGGCAACGGGCTTTTCCTCTATGTGACGCCCAATGGCGGGCGCTATTGGCGCATGAACTACCGCCACCTTGGCAAGCAGAAGACGCTGGCGTTCGGCGTCTATCCCGACACCGGCCTTGCCGAAGCCCGCGAGCAGCGCGACGCGGCCCGCAAGGTTCTGGCGAAGGGCAACGATCCGGCCGAGCAGATCAAGCTGGAAAAGATCGCGGCAGCGGTCGCGGCGTCTAACAGCTTCAAGGCTGTTGCCGACGAATGGCTTGTGAAGGTCGAGCGCGAGGGCCGCTCCGCCGTCACCATGAAGAAACTGCGCTGGCTGCTGGACTTCATCAACGAGTCCATCGGAAAGCGGCCCATCGCCTCCATCACCGCGCAGGAGCTTCTCATCATGCTCCGCAAGATGGAGGGGAAAGGCCGTTACGAGACGGCCAAGCGGCTTCGCAGCACCGCCAGCCAGATATTCCGCTATGCCATCGCCACGGCCCGCGCCGAGCGCGACGTGGCGGCAGACCTACGCGGCGCGTTGATTGCTCCCCAGCCCGTCCACCGGGCAGCAATCACCAGCGGCAACGCAGCGGGCGGCTTGCTCCGCGCCATAGAAACGTTTGAGGGACACCCGAACACCAAGGCGGCGCTTCGCCTGCTGCCCCATGTGTTCGTGCGTCCGGGCGAACTGCGCTATGCGGAATGGGCCGACTTCGATTTCGACAAGGCGCTTTGGGTCATTCCGAAGCACAAGACCAAGATGCGCCGCATCCACAGCATCCCCCTGTCCCGGCAGGCGCTGGCGATCCTCGAAACTATCGAGCATGACGCGGAGTATAGTTCCTACCTGTTCCCTTCGCTGCGGTCGGTGGACCGGCCCATGTCGGAAAACACCATCAACGCGGCGCTGCGGCGCATGGGGTTCGCCCAGGACGAAATGACCGGCCACGGCTTCCGGGCGATGGCGGCGACGCTGTTGAACGAGATGGGCCTATGGCATCCCGACGCGATCGAGCGCCAGCTTGCCCATTGCGACAACAACGCGGTGCGCCGCGCCTACACGCGTGGCGAGTATTGGGACGAGCGCGTCCGCATGATGCAGCATTGGTCCGACCATCTCGATTTCCTCCGCGATGGCGCGAAGGTCATCAAGGGCACGTTCCGCAAGGCCAAGGCCGGGCAATAGCCCGGCCTTTCATCACTCGGCGCGATCTTCGCGGTAGGCGGCGGGGTTGGCGATCCAGCGATCTACGGCGGACTCATGCCAGCCGGTGCCGTGGACGCTGATCGTGATTTGCCGGGGGAAGCTGCCTTCCGCGATCTTACGATACAAAGTGGAGCGCGAAAGGCCGGTGCGGGTCAGCACCGTCTTGAGGCGGATAATCTTTTCCTTGTTGGGCATTGCGTAACTTCCATTTTTGACGTTGGCATATCCCCCTACGAGCAGAATTGGCGACACGGATTCACAGCGCAAGAGCGCCCCGGCCTAGACAAGACCAAGATGCGGCTCACGGCGGTCTAAGTGTAGCGAACGGCGGGAAACGGCGGCGAACTACGAGAAACGGTGGCGTATGGCGGTGGACGGCGGCAATAGGCGGTGATTTACGACCTATGCTTGCACGTTTCTTTCCCAACCGTGACAAATAGGCCACGCGATCACGCGACTTGCTGGCAGGATATGCGACCCGATGGACTTGGCGTAGTTCCGATTCGCACGACATGGCGGAGCCTTTCTCGGTGGCCCGCCATCGCCACGAACTCATGCTGTATCAGTTCATTCCGCGACGCAAGGGGGGTAGGCACTTCACTGCCGACAGGTGCAAAATTAGTTCTAAAACTGGCGATTTTGTCAGATTTGGTCGGGAGACAGACAAATCGGAAGATGCAGGCCGCACCCTTCAACCATAGCTTCAAGGCTATGGACAAAATATAGCTTAGAGGATATATAGCCTTATGCCGTGGACGGTTCGCAACCATGATGCCTTTGACGCTGAATATGACGCGATGCCCGATGCGGTGCAGGACGAACTTTTGGCGGCAACCGGCCTATTGGAACTTTACGGTCCCCGGCTCGGCCGCCCCCATGCCGATACGCTTGGCGGATCGCGCCATGCGAACATGAAGGAATTGCGTTTCAATGCCGATGGCGGCGTTTGGCGCGTGGCCTTTGCGTTCGACCCGGAACGGCAAGCAATCCTGCTGGTCGCTGGCGACAAGGCCGGGGTGGCGCAGAAGCGGTTTTACAAGACGTTGATCGGCAAGGCCGACAAGCGATTTGACGAGCATCTGGCGGCGCTGGCCGCGAAGGAGAAATGACGATGGGACGTTCCCGTAGTGAGATCATAGCCGCCCTGCCCGAAGAACGCCGCCGTCGGATCGAGGCGCGCACGAAGGAACTTGTTGCGGAGGTCGAGGGACTGAAAGCGTTGCGCCAGCTTGCCGAGCGCAGTCAGGAGCAGATCGCGGAAACCTTGGGCGTGAAGCAGCCTTCCGTTCACAAGATCGAGCGGCAGACCGACCTTTACCTTTCGACGTTGCGCCGGTTCGTGGAGGCAGCAGGCGGCAAGCTGGAACTTCGCGTCGAGTTGCCGGGCAAAGGCGTTCTGCATCTGACGGGCGTTGGCGATCTTCACGCCTGACCCGTCGCGCTTCCCGCCCCGGCCTTGGCTTCCGCTTCCGCCTCAAACGCCCGCTTGCCCTTGCGCTGCCATAGGGCGAGCGCGTTGCTGCGTTCGTCGCCTTGCAGCTTGCCCGCGACGGTGAGGAACGCACCGTAGAGCGCGGCGCGATCATCGTCGGTCAGATCGACCAGCCCCGCCTTCACGACAAGCCCGCCTAGTTCGATCAAATGCCGTGTGCGCTCGCGTCGTTTCATCACCCATTCCCGCGTGTCGGTTCTCGCCTTGCCTGCCTCAATGCGATGCCGCGCCGCCTTGGAGCGGTAGAGCGCCCTCCGGCTGTTGTTCAGATCGCGGCGCAGGCTTGCGTTGTTTGCCGCGAAAGAAGCCCGCGCCCGCCTTGCGCCAGCCCTCCCTTGTGGCAGCGTCCTTCATGGCGACGGCATCGAGCAGCGCCCCGGCCAGCAAATCGGCGTCGAGCGCATCGGCACCCGTTGCCGCGACCAGCTCGCCAAGCTGGCGCACGCGGCGTTCCTTGATGGCCTTCGCCTTGTCGGAAAGGGCTTTCAGTTCCGAATCATAGTCGCGAGGTTTACGCATCATTGTCTCCATTCTTTGCGGATGGAGTGATTCTAGAGTATTGCTCTGCGTAGTGCAGTAGAGTCGCCGGGACGTGATGATACCGCCTAGTCCCGGCTCGGATTTTATTCGAGGAGGGCGCGCTTATACGTCGTGCCGACGTGCGCTCAGAGTAGTAAATGGACGATCGCTATGGCGATCTACCATTTCAGCGTGAAGGTCATCAGCCGCGCGGCGGGCCGCAGCGGCGTTGCGGCCGCCGCCTATCGCGCGGGCGAGCGGCTGCACGACGAGCGGCTGGACCGCAACCATGATTTTCGCGCCAAGGCCGGCGTCGAGCATAGCGAAATCCTGCTGCCCGAGGGCGCGCCTGAACAATGGCGCGACCGCGAGCGGCTTTGGAATGATGTCGAGGCGTTCGAGAAGCGCAAGGACGCGCAGCTTGCCCGCGAGGTCGAGTTTTCCATCCCTCGCGAGATGACGAAAGCGCAGGGTATCGAGCTTGCCCGCGACTTCGTCGCCCGCGAGTTTGTCGATCGCGGCATGATCGCGGACCTCAATGTGCATTGGGATATTGGGCCGGACGGGCTGGCGAAACCGCATGCCCATGGCATGCTCACCATGCGCGAGGTTGGCGAGGATGGTTTCGGCGCGAAGGAACGCGACTGGAACAGGACCGAGCTTGTCGAGCAATGGCGCGAACGGTGGGCGGATCACGTCAATCAGCGCTTGGCAGAACTCGACATAGATGCCCGCATCGATCACCGCAGCCTTGAGGCGCAGGGCATCGAACTTGAGCCGCAGGACAAGATCGGCGCCGCAGCCCAGCGGATGGGCGAGTGCGGCCTTGAGTCCGAGCGGATCGAGGATCACCGCGCCATCGCCCGCAAGAACGGCGATCGGATCATCGCGGAGCCGCGCGTCGCGTTGGATGCGATCACCCACCAGCAAGCCACGTTCACGCAGCGCGACATGGCGATGTTTGTGCATCGCCATACGGACGGCAAGGAGCAATTCGACCAGGCGATGAGCGCCGTCCGTACAGCCCCCGATCTTGTCGAGCTTGGCAAGGACGGGCGCGGCGAGGATCGCTTCACGTCGCGCGAGATGATCGAAACCGAACAGCGGTTGCAGCGCGCCCGCGAATTGATGGCCGAACGCGAACGGCACCGCGTGGACGAGAAGGCGCGCGAAGCGGCATTGGCACGCGCGGAAGCAAACGGGCTTGCATTGACCGGCGAGCAGCGCGCGGCGTTCGATCATGTCACCGATCGGCGCGATCTTGGCGTGGTCGTCGGCTATGCCGGCACCGGCAAGAGCGCGATGCTCGGCGTCGCCCGCGAGGCATGGGAAGGCGCGGGGCTGAACGTGCGCGGCGTAGCCTTGTCCGGCATCGCGGCGGAGGGGCTTGAGAACGGCTCCGGCATCGCGTCATGCACCATCGCCAGCATGGAACATGGTTGGGCACAGGGACGCGACTTGCTCACCGCCCGCGACGTGCTGGTGATCGATGAGGCCGGCATGGTCGGCACGCGCCAGATGGAGCGCGTGCTATCCCAGGCCGCCGACGTCGGCGCGAAGGTGGTGTTGGTCGGCGACCCGCAGCAGTTGCAGGCCATCGAGGCGGGCGCGGCGTTTCGGGCGATCAACGAGCGGCACGGCGGCGTCGAGATCACCGAGGTTCGCCGGCAGGTTCACGACTGGCAGCGCGATGTCACCCGCGAGCTTGCCACCGGCAGGACCGGCGAAGCGATCCGGGCCTATGCCGATCACGGCATGGTCCATGCCGCCGAGACGCGCGAGCAGGCACGCGGCGAGCTTATCGAGGGCTGGGACCGCGAGCGCATCGCCGCGCCGGATCAAACCCGGATCATCCTCACCCACACCAATGACGAGGTGCGCGAGCTGAACAAAGCGGCGCGCGACCGGATGCGCGCGGCGGGCGAGCTGGGTGACGATGTGCGGGTGAAAACCGAGCGCGGCAACCGCGCCTTCGCCAGCGGCGACCGCATCATGTTCCTGCGCAACGAGCGCGGGCTTGAGGTGAAGAACGGCACGCTGGGGACCGTGGAGAAGGTCAGCCCGGAGCATATCGCCGTCAGGACCGATGACGGTCGCTCCGTGTCGTTCGACACGAAAGACTATGCCCATTTCAATCATGGCTATGCGGCCACGATCCACAAGGCCCAGGGCATGACCGTGGACCGGGTGCATGTGCTGGCGACTCCCGGCATGGACCGCCACGGCGCCTATGTCAGCCTATCCCGCCACCGCGACGGCGTGCAGCTTCATTATGCCCGCGACGACTTCAAGGACGAGTCCCGCCTTGTCCGCACGCTGTCGCGCGAGCGTGCCAAGGACATGGCGAGCGATTACGCGCAGCGCGACCCGGCCCGCGACTATGCCGAGCGGCGCGGGATCAGCTTCGGCGAGCGTATCGCGGAGATCGTCAAGGCCGTGCCGGAAAAGGCGCGCGGCATCTTCGACGGGTTGCGGCTCGCCGGCCCCGGACGCGCGCAGGACATAGCCCGCAAATCCGGCCCCGCAGCCAACGAACCCCGGCGCGGGATGTTCGACGGCCTCAATCTTGGCCGCGCTGCTCCCTCGGCCGAACGCGGCATGTTCGCCAACTTCCGTCCGCCGGCACCTGCCATCGATCCGGCCAACGCGGCGAAGGCCGAGCGGGAACAGATGCGGCGGGTTGCGGTCGAGCGCCACGCCCGCGCCGTCGCCGATATCTGGAAGATGCAGGACAAGGGCTTGCCCGTCCTTCCCCACCAACGCGCCGAACTCGACAAGGCCCGTGAGGCGATGGACCGGACGGGCAAGCACGCCGCGCAGGACATCGAGCGGGCCTATATCCGCGATCCTGCCCTTGTGCCCGAAGCGTCGGCCGGACGGGTCCGCCAAGCGATGCGCGCGATGAAGCTTGAAGCGGAAATCCGCACCGACCCCGACAAGCGCGCCGACAGATTCGTGGAAGGCTGGCGGCAACTCCATCAGCATCGCGAGGAATTGCAGCGCGATGGCGATTTCCGGGGCGCGCGCAAGGTGTCCGAGCAGATGGCGGGCATGGCGAAGAGCCTTGAGCGCGACGCCCAGGTGGAAGCGCTGCTGCGCAACCGAAAGCAGGAACTCGGGATCGACTTCGATACCGGCCGCAAGCTCGCCCACGACCTCGCCGGCAGCGTCGGCATCGAGATGGCGCGCGGCCATGATCTTGGCATGAGCAGATAGGAGAAACGATGATGGAAACCAGCTTGCCGACCCTCGCCCCACAGGATCAGCCGCCTAATATCAACCCTGCGGAGGCGGCATTTGCGGAACTCTCAGCCAAGGTCGAGCTTCTCGAAACCTTGCTTCGCGGCCTTGCCGCCAGACGCGACGCCGCGCCCGATTACAGCGAGACGCTCGGCGAAATCGCGGACTTGCTCGAAAAGATGCGCAATGCGATCAACACTCTTGCGCGCCGGCCGGCGATGGAGATCACTCCTGACGCGATGGCCGAGCAGATCGCAGCGGCAGGCGCGAACGCGCGCGCCGAGGATAGCGCCGTCATCACCCGCGCGCGGGACCGGATCGACAAGGCGGCGGCCCGCATGGAGCAACTTGCCGGCACCGCCGCCACCATCCGCGACCAGCGCCGCCATCTCTTGTGGACAGCGGGCGGCAGCGCGCTTGCGGGAATGCTGTTGATGACGTTCCTGCCGGGCGCGATCCTGCGCGCCTTGCCGCAAGGCTGGCATATGCCCGAGACGATGGCCGCGCACATCATCGGCGAGCCGACCTTTTGGGAAGCGGGAACGCGGCTGATGCGGGCCGACAGCCCGAGGGCGTGGGATGCGCTCACCCAAGCCGCCGACATGCTCCATGACAACCGGCAGGCGATCGAGAAATGCCAGCGCAGCGCCACGAAGGCGAAGAAACCGGCGCGCTGCGTTATCAAGGTCGCGCCAGATTCATGACTGGAACGGAGGAACGCTTGCCTCTGCCTCTGGATCGCGGACAACCTTGCCGAACAATCTTGCGCTGTCGATGGAAGCAGTATCAGCGTCCAGCACCACGCCGGAGAATTGCAGGAAGCTATGGGGTTAGCACTACTTTGGCAGATTTTTAATTTTTGGGATTCCCAAGAGAGGATTCTAGTGATTCATAGGGAGCCAGCTTTTGCGGGGCTGGCGATGGAAGAGGATTGGCGCAGCGATCTTGATGCTTGGCTGGCGCCGTTTATCGCGGCGCTTCGACACAAGACGCGGGGCCGGATGTGCCCCGCCTATGTCGCGGGGCTGATCGGTCCGGGGGATCGCAAGAGCGTGCAGCCGATGGCGGCGCGTGACACCGAGGTCAGCTATGACCGGCTGCATCACTTCATTGCGAGCGGCGTATGGGATACCGCGCCGCTGGAGACGGAACTGCTCGCCGCAGCCGACCGGATGGTGGGTGGTGACGATGCCTGGTTGATCATAGATGATACCGCGCTGCCCAAGAAGGGGCGTCACTCGGTCGGCGTGGCCCCGCAATATGCTTCGGCGCTGGACAAGAATGCCAACTGCCAGACGCTGGTGTCGCTGACACTGGCATCGGGAGAGGTGCCGATCATGGTTGGCCTTCGCCTGTTCCTGCCGGAGGGCTGGACGAGCGACACAGCCCGTCTCGACCGAGCCGGCGTGCCCTACGATCATCGTGCCTACAGAACCAAGCCCGAGATTGCGCTGACCGAGATTAACCGGGTCCGCGCGGCAGGCGTGCGCTTTGGCTGTGTGCTTGCCGATGCCGGCTATGGCCTCTCCGCACCGTTCCGGCAGGGCTTGAGCGAACGGGGCCTCATCTGGGCCGTCGGCATCCCGTTCAAGCAGAAGGTCTATCCAGCCGACGTGGCGATGATCTTCCCGGTCGCCGGTCGCGGTCGCCCCCGCCAGCGGCACATCCCCGATGTGAAGTCGGTCACCGCACAGGCGATGCTGGAGACAGCCCAATGGCGCTTGGTCAGTTGGCGGCGCGGCACGAAGGGGCGTCTCTCCGCCCGCTTCGCCGCCGTCCGTGTCCGCGTTGCGGACGGCCCGCCCCAGCGGATCGGTGACATGGGAGCGCAACACCTGCCCGGTGAGGAGGTGTGGTTGATCGGCGAACATCGCTCAAACGGCTTGCCGGAGCCATCAAGGCGCGCTGGGTCTGCGAGCAGGCGCATCAGCAGCTCAAGGAAGAGCTCGGCCTCGATCACTTCGAAGGCCGATCATGGACGGGCCTGCACCGACATACGCTGATGACGATGATTGCCTATGCCTTCCTTCAGTCTCGCCGCCTCAAGCAGGCAAGAGGGGGAAAAAAGAATCGCGGGACCGCCACCACAGCCGAGCCTGCCGGCGATCAGGCAAGCCATCATTAACCGCCTATCCAAGCCGCCGCCCCGCCATTGCCGAGATGCGGGTGCAGCCTTACAATACCTCCAAATCTGCCAAAGTAGTGCTAGAGCCGGGCGGTTGCTTTGCGGGTGAGCGCGGTTGAAGCAATGGGCTGCGTAGCGGAGCCCGTAGGGCGTAGCGGAGCAGGCCATTGCTTTTGCAGTTCGGCGGCGAACGTCGCCGGGGTTTCGTATCCAAGGGCCGAGTGCGGTCGCTCGCCGTTGTAGTCTTCCGCCCACGCGGCGATCTCGGCGCGGGCGTGATCCAGGCTGAGGAAGAAGCGTCTCATTGAATAGCTCGTCGCGCATGCGGCCGTTGACGCTCTCGACATAGCCGTTCTGCATCGGCTTGCCGGGCGCGATGTAGTGCCACTCCACGCCGATCTCCCCGCACCATGACAGCACGGCATTGCTGGTAAGCTCGGTGCCGTTGTCGCTGACGATCATCCCCGGCTTGCCACGCTTCGCGATCAGCTCGGTCAGCTCCCGCACAACCCGGCGCCCTGAGATCGACGTGTTCGGCACCGCTGCCAGGCACTCCCTGGTCACGTCATCGACGACGTTGAGCACCCGGAACCGCCGGCCCGACGCCATCTGATCGTGCACGAAGTCGAGGCTCCAGCGCTGGTTCGGCAGGGCCAGAACCGGTGCCGGCGCTCTCACGCCGATCGCACGCCTGCGGTTGCGACGCCGCCTGACGGCAAGACCTTCCTCCCGATAGATCCGCTGGGTCTTCTTCCGGTTGATCATCACGCCCTCCCGGCGCAGCAGGATATGCAGGCGTCGATAGCCGAACCGCCGACGTTGGTTCGCCAGCTCGCGCAGCTTCTCTCTCAGTTCGGCATCGTCGGCTCACCTCACCACCTCACAGGCACGACGATCGAAGCTGTCGCAGAATACCTGAACTGGGTTGTGACTGCTCGGATGGAGCTAACCGGAAATTTCGCGCATGACCTCGTAATCGCGAAGCGGGCCATGGCCATCTACAACCCGAACGGTCAATGTTGAGTTCGGCCTAAGCGGGGCAAGCATGCGGGCGAAACTCCTACTCCTCAATTGCCCCGGCTGCGGCCTTCACCGGACGGCTACGAAAATCAGGGAGGACGCCACTGTGCTTAGACGGTTGCCCCGGACTTTGCTTATAGGAAGTGTCTTGGATCGATCAGCATACCCCGCACCTCAAAATCGGCGTTGATCTTCACGATCAGGATCAGCTCATTTCAACGCGGGCCCGGAAATCTCTGGG
>Ga0172382_10004859_pt1 | contig 20330 bp, 20 predicted proteins | sample Leawel138RmetaG_FD_122245 | JGI IMG/M metagenome (GOLD analysis project Ga0172382, IMG submission 122245) | Leachate microbial communities from a municipal landfill in Southern Ontario, Canada - Leachate well 138R metaG | ecosystem: Engineered > Solid waste > Landfill > Unclassified | place... | reverse complement strand
GCCTTTGCGGTGGCTCTCAATACCCAGGTGGATACGGTCCTCCATCAGGTCTTTCTGTTCGTCGAAATGGCGGAACAAGACATCGCGATCGAGCTTGGCCATGGGATCTCCCTCCCTTTTTGGCGCCGGGTCAGAGCGCCGACTGTGTCGCGTCGCCACTGTCCTTGCGGGCCGCTTCGTATTCGCCCGACCAGTCCAGGTCGCGATACGGCTCGCCGCGCGCATCGGAGCGGATGAACGCTGTCAGCAGATCCAGCATCTCTGTCGTCCAGACGGCTTTGTCGATCTGGGCGGTCGTGAAGATGTTTTGGGTGATCATCTCAAAGCCGAAGATGTCCTTGATGTGCGACTTGGCCGCGCCGTCGACGACTTCGGGGACCAGGTGGCTGGGCACGAACAAGACACCGCCGCCGGCTCCGAAGACGATGTCGCCGGGCAGGCAGACGGCGCCGCCGATGCGGGTCACGGTGTTGAATCCGGTCATGACAAAGTCGCGGATCGGGGTCGGGTCGATGCCGCGGTAATAAACCTGGATGGCGTCGATTGTCTCCATCTGCTCAAGGTCACGCACACCGCCCCAAATGACAGCGCCGCCGGTCTTGGTCCGGGTCGCAATAGCGGTGGACAGGTTCCCGCCAATGAACGTGCCCTTGTAGATCTTGTCGTACATGTCGGCGACAACGACATCGCCTTCAACCAAACTGTCGATGACCCACTGGTTGTAGTTGCCCTTGCGTCCCTCCTCCATGCCAACGGCGAACATGGTCTCATGCAGGTCGGGCCGGGCCGGGCAGTAGCTGCAGGTGACAGCACGGCCGATCAGCTTCTTGCCGGTGTGCAGCGTCTTCAGATGGCCTTCGAACTGGTTTTCGTAACCTTTGACGAAGATCGTCTTCCAGACTTCTTCGAGCGTCATGCCTTGCAGGGCCTCCAGGTACTTGTCCGGCACACGCGGACGTCCGTCCGGAAAGCGCTCCCCTTTCCACTGGGGTGTCAGGGCGATAATGTCTTCGCGAACGTTGATATGCATAGGTCAACCTCCCTTATCTCATCCGGGCAGTCTTTGGAACTGCCGCTTGATTCCAGTCTATCACATGCGGGGCTGTCGCGGCAGCCTAGCTCCAGGTCCTGTCGTTGGCCCATTCCTTGTTCCATTGGTCGGTCGGCTCCCATTGGCCGGGATACTTCTCGTGGATGTGCTGGGCGATCAGTTCTTCATTCAGTTCCGTGATGCCCAGTCCCGGTCCATCCGGCACACGGGCGAACCCGTCCCGGAACAGGGGGTTGTCGATGCCGATGGCCAGGTCGTTCCACCAGGGGATGTCAACGGAATGGTACTCGACGGCCAGGACATGCGGAACGGCTGCCGCACAATGCAGGGCCGCCATGCAGCCGATCGGGCTCTCAGCCATGTGGATCGCCATTGCGACACCATAACGGTCGCAAAGGCCGCTCAACTTCTTCAGTTCCATCGCGCCCCCGATCGTCAGTACGTCGGGGTGGACGACCGAAACGCCGCCGGATTGCATCAGGGGTTCGAAGTTCTCGTGCAGGTAGATGTCCTCACCGGTGCAGATCGGAACGGTGGTCGCCTGGGCGATCCTGGCGTAATGGGCCGTGTACTGCCAGGGCGCGATGTCTTCCATCCAGGCGATGTTGTACGGCTCGAGCCGCTTGGCGAAGCGGATGGTGTCCTCGATGCAGACATGGCCGAAATGGTCGATGGCCAGCGGCACCTCGTACCCGATCACCGAGCGGACCTCGGCAACATAATTCTCCAGGTAGTCCAGCCCCTTCTCGGTGACATGGATGCCCGTCGCGTGATGGGGGATGGTGAAGACCTCGTAGTTCTTGCCGACCATCAGGTCATAATCGATCGAGCCCTTCTGGTGACTGAGCGCCTTGGCCGAGTATTTCCGGATGTTCTCCAAAAATCCCAGCGGCGCGTTCAGGCAGCCGGGCTCGTCGAGCATCAGCTCGATGCCCAGGTCCATCTTGAGAAAGGTGAAGCCCTGCTCCATACGCGCCTTAAGGGCGCGGCCCATGTCAAGGCCGGTGTGCTTGCCGTCGACATCGGTATCGCAGTACATGCGGACCTTGTCGCGGAACTGGCCGCCCAGCATCTGGTAAAGCGGTACGCCCCAGGCTTTTCCGGCCAGGTCCCAGAGAGCGATCTCCAAGCCCGACACCCCGCCGCCCTGGCGCGAATGGCCGCCGAACTGGCGGATGCGGCGGAACAGCTTGTCCACGTTGCAGGGGTTCTCGCCCAGCAGGCGGCTCTTAAGCATCAGGGCATAGGTGGCGCTGGATGCGTCGCGCACCTCGCCGTACCCGACCAGGCCCTGGTTGGTATAGACCTTGATCAGGGGACAATGCTTGGGTGCGCCGTTCAGGTTGGTCACCCGGATGTCGGTGATCTTGAGCTGGGATGGCGCTGAATACGTGTTCACATTGGCGCTGATCTGATCCAAAATATTTTTCTCTTCCACGACGGCCTCCTTCAGCCCGGCATTGACAGCAAAGCCGGGGCAGCTATTATTAATACATACCTATTCGCATTTTTTCGCATCAACTATATTATGGATGATGCAAAAGATATTTTGCAATCCCCAGGGCCAGGAGGCGCGCATGACGGTTCAGGAAGCCCGGATCACAGACGCCGGACAGCAAGGCAGCAATCTGCTGCGCCTGTTCCACTCGCGCGTTTCTCCGGGCCGGCGCAGCTACCGCGAGCATCACCACACGGCGTTCGAGATCGCGCTTTTCAAGGAAGGCCAAGGCGTCTACACGGTCGGCAGCCGGACGTATGCCATCGCCCCTGGCGACGTGTTCCTGTTCAGCAGTCAGGAGGTCCACTGTATCACCGAAATCAGCCCGGGCGCAGACATGGTCCTGATGAACATCCATTTTGAGCCGCGCTTCATCTGGTCGCCGGGCAACGAGCTGTTCGATGCCAAGTACCTGCGCGTGTTCCTGAGCCGAAGCGAGCAGTTCCAGCACCGGCTGGACCGGGACAACCCCGCCACCGCAGTCGTACGCCAGCTGCTGCTGCAAATCGAGCAGGAGTTTTCCACCCAGCAGCCCGAGTACGCCCTGATGGTCAAGATATTTCTGCTGACCATCCTGGCGACGGTCAGCCGCAATTTCCGCCATATGACCCGGGAGGATAGCGGCCAGGGATTCGCCAGGCACCAGCTGACCCAGATCGAAGCGGCGATCGACTATATCGACGCGAACCTGGCCGCCGATATCCGCCTGGAGAACCTGGCGAAGGTGGCCAACATGAGCCGCTCGTATTTTTGTACGGTTTTCAAGCGTTTGAACGGCATCTCGCCCTGGGATTACATGACCGCCCGGCGCATCGATCAGGCGATCAAGCTGCTACAGGAAACCGACCGAACGGTCCTGGAGATCGCCTGCCAGTGCGGGTTCAATAACACGGCTAACTTCAACCGGGCCTTTAAAAAAGTAACCGGAAGGGTTCCTTCCGGTTACCGTTGATGTAAAATCAGGATCTGTCTGTCTTATCCCTGGCTGCCGCCCTGCTGGGTACTTCCCGGGCCGGGGCTGGTGCTGCCGGGTTGTGTCGCGTCGCTGTTGTGGCTGGTTTCGCCGCTAGCCTGGGTCTGGGTCGATCCGGACGGTTCCTGGGCCTGGCTGGTCTCCCTGGCCTGGCTGGTGGTGCCGGACGGCTCCTGGCTGGTTTCCCGATCTGTCTGACGGAATGTTGATCCTGTTCCGCTCTGGCTGGAACCCGAGCTGGCACTGGTCTCACGGTTCGTCTCACGCTGCGTTGCCTGCGTACCGGATCCGCTTGTTTCGCCGGTCTGGAGGGTTTCGGTCTGCCGGTTCGTCTGGTGGCTGGTCAGGCGGGTCTGGTCTTCATCCTCGTCCTTCAGCAAGTTGCGGACCAGTTCCCCGAGCGGGGCGTCCTGGATCGTTTCGGGGTTCCAGCCCATTTGCTTGGCGTCCGATTGGTTGAGCAGCATTTGGCGGCCGACCGAAAGCCCGTTCTGATCAGCTGTTTTGCGCACCGCCTCGTCGTGGCTGTAGACCACGCGGACCTGTTCCTGGACGAGCGGTCCCTGCTGCAGCTTTTTCTCGAGCGCCAGCAACCGGATGCGCAGCTGCTCGGCGCCCTCGGGGAGAACGGCCGACAGCAGGACGGTTCGTTCCTGGAGCGGATACTTCGCGTCGACCAGTTCAGTCCAGCGCGTCACGGCATCTTCCCAGTTCATCTTGCGCAGCTCCTGGCCTTGCAGCAAGGCAGCAGCCTCATCGTTGAGCGCCCGGACGCGGATGACGTCAAGGGACCGGTTCAAGTCCAGCTCGATGCTGGGGTTGACGTCCACAGACAAGGTGGCGTAAACCGGTGACAGGAAACGGCCCGTGCCGACCAGAATGCCGAGGACGAGGACCAGGACAGCCAGCATGGCGGCCGCAGCCCAGACCAGTCGCATCTTTTGCGGACGGCTGGATACCGGCAGCACCGCTTCCCGGCCCATTTTCATGTTCGGCGCCAGGTCGATGGTCTCCAGGCCGCAGTCCTGTGTGAATACGGTGGCCTGGTTGCGGTCGATCGATAGAACAACACCCTTTTTCATAGCTCTTCCTCCTTGGAATAGCGTTCCATGTAGCTTTTTATGATCTGCAGGTCGCTTCTTAACAGCAAAACCAGCAAGATGACGGCGGATCGGTTGCGGTCGACGGTTTTTCGCGCGACTTGGCAGCGGCTGGCCAGCTCACCGCCGGGCAGACGGCCGGTCTGGAACAGGCGGGTGCAGAGGGCTTCGTCTTCGTTCAGGCACCGGGCTAAACGGATGCAGAGCAGCCGCGTATCGCGGTGTTTGGGGAATTCTCTGACCAGGACCGGGAAATCCAGTCCGAGATGCGCGGCCATTGCCTGCAGTTGCAGCATGGACTCCTCGAACTCCAGATCGGTCTGGACCTGACCGCTGCCGGGGTCGGCCAGTTTTTCGGAGAGCGGCACATCCTCTTCGCTGCCGGTCTCTTCGAGCGACAAAGTCTGCCAGCTGTTTTTCTGGCGGCGGTACCAGTCGGTCAGGCGATGCTTGATCAGGACATGGGCATAGTGTTCGAAGGGGACCTGGCTGGACAACCGGTAGCGGTCGATCGCCTCGTCAAAGGCAGACAGGGCGATGCTGTACTCATCCATCTGATCGACAAAAAACGAGCGGGTCAGTCGGCGTACCGTGCGCCTGATGAAGGGCAGATTTTCCGAGATCAGCTGCTCCCGGACCGTCCCGTCACCCGACTGGGCTTTGCATATGCTGTCCATAACCAGGTTGTTTGCCGACATGCTCCGTTCCTTTCTGTCTGCCGCGATCTGACATTTTCTGGTGACAGCGGCAGAGGTTCTCAGGTGGCTCCTTTTGCTTCTCTACTCATCTATACGCAAGGGGAGTCCGTTTTCAGAGGGAAAACAAAAAACACGCCAGTCTGACGGAAAAACCGTTGTCGGGCTGGCGTGCCTTCTGTGTGCTTATAAAGATCCGTCAGGCGGTCTTTTAGTCTGAGGCGAAGTTATCGAAATAACCTTGGACCAGGATGATTGGGGTGCCCTTGTCGCCGCTGCCGCTGATCAGGTCGCAGAGCGAACCGAGCAGGTCGGTCAACTGGCGGGGCGTTGTGCCCAAAGACGCCTCTTTCCCGATCAGGTCGGCAGACTTGCCGCGGATCTTTTGGCGCAGGGCCTCGGCAGTCGCCGTACGGTCCAGGCCGGCCAGCTCGTTATCCACCACGTATTTCATTTTAATCTCGCTGGGCATGCCGGACAACCCATCCGTGAAACCGGGCGAAACCACCGGGTCGGCAAGCTCCCAGATTTTGCCTTGGGGATCCTTGAAGGCGCCGTCGCCGTAGACCATCACCTCGATCTTCCGGCCGGTCAGCTCGCCAAGCCGCTGCCGCACGCTTTCGACAAAGGGACGGCAATCGCGCGGAAACAGCTTCAGGCGCGCTTCGCCGGCCTGGTTGGATCCGAGCAAACCATAGTCCGGGTTGAACCCGCTGCCCTGAACAGGCTTGGTCAGCAGGTCGTCGAGGCCGATCGCTGTCTTAGCGCCTGCTTTTAACAACTGGCGCTTCAGCCGGGCGCGGTCGTGAATGTTGGCGACCAGGACATGCGGGGCGAAACGCAGGGCGGCCCTGTAATCGTTGGCCAGGACAACCTCGATGTTGCCGTCGACAGCCAGACTCTTGTAGAGGTCGATATAATCCAGGCCCGTGAAGGGATGCTTGAAACGGTGCCCGAAATGCCTGCGATAATCCGCTTCGGTCAGGACATCCGTATAGGGGTTGATGCCGGCCGCATCCATCTCATCGACGTCCATCAGGTGGTTGCCGACTTCATCGCAGGGATAGTTGAGCATGACGGTTATTTTTCGTCCGCTGCGGGCCAGCCCCTTGAGGATCACGGAAAAGCGGTTGCGGCTGAGGATGGGAGACAATACGACAAAGTCGCCGGGCAGCTTGGCGGCCGCGTCACTGGCGACGGCGTCGATCGAGGCATAATTGCCCTGAGCACGGGCGACCAGGGACTCCGTCACGCCGACGACATCGTGGTCCCGGATGGTGAATGCGCCGCTTTGCTGGGCCTGGAGCAACGAGTCGGCAACGATCGTAACGAGATCGTCACCTTCTCGGATAATCGGCGCGCGAACGCCAAAGGCAGCTGTTCCGACTAATCGGCTGGTGGTCATCTTGTCTTTATCCCCCTGATCGGTCGCTCCTTGGAAAGAGCGGTCGTTGCCGGACTAAAACCGGCCTTCACTTTAACACGCTAATATACTAACGGGTTTTGCTTCTGGACGCAACATCCTGATCTGCTACAATAATACCATATCCGGGCGCCTCGCTTGGCAAACCTGCTGCCAGATCAATCAGGATACAGCGCCCAGGACCACGGGACAGGTGTGACCATGCTGCTTCAACTGGATTTCGAACAAGTCAGGGACCTGCTGCGCGCCTTTCATACCTTGACAGGCTTGCGCATCGTCATCTTCGACGACGCCTGCCGCGAGGTTATCGCCTGGCCGGCGGACCACGGCCCCCTGTGTGCCTGCTTGAAAAGCCACCAGGCGACCAAAGAACTATGCCGCCAAAGCGATGCGGCGGCTTTCGAACGATGCCGCAAGACCGGCAAGCTGACCATCACCCATTGCCATGCCGGTTTGGTCGAGGCCACGGCGCCGATTTACGACCGGGGCCTGATCATCGGGTACTTCATGTTCGGACAATTGACAGACCGCCAGGACAGGCAGGCGCTGGTCAGGGAGTTTTGCAGAAAATTCGCCCGGCTGAATGTTGATCTGCCGGATCCGAACACCGACGAGGCAGCCAACAGCATCCAGTACCGCAGCCTCGCGGAAATACGCGCTGCCGCCAAAATCCTCGAGGCACTGACCTCGTATGTGCTGCTGCACCACCTGGTAACGGTTCGGCACGAACGCCTGGTCAACCAGATCGACCAGTACATCAGCGAACATGTCTCCGGCCAGATTGCAGCGGCCGACCTGTGCCAGGCACTGGGCATCGGGCGGACGCGTCTGTACGAGCTGACCCGCCAGTACCTGGGCATGGGTCTTGCGGCCTATGTCACCCTCAAGCGAATGGACATGGCCCGCCAGCTGCTATCTGGTACGAACCTGACCATCGGGCAGGTCGCGGCCCGGACCGGTTACGACGACTACACTTATTTCAGCAAGGTATTCCGCAAAACGAACGGAGTCTCACCCAGCGCGTACCGTCAAAAAGCAGGTTCGGGCTCATCGCCCGACTGACCGAGAAAAGCTTCGTACTGGGCAAAAACCTGGCGATGATCGCCTCGAAGGCCAGGGCAAGGCAGATCAGGCAGAGGGCACTTGGGCGGATAGACATCCCAGAGCGATAAACCCGGCGCAGGATGCCGACCGGACAGGCGGACGGCGAGTTCGTCGACGGTCAGGGCATCGGACGGCCAAATCGGATAACAGGTTTCTTCCGGGCCGAGTGTCTCCAGGACATCGTCGGATAGCTCCTCGGCCGGGTCCAGCCCGAGCGTCTCCGCCAAAAAGGATGCCAGCTGGTAACGCTTGGCGTTGAACCAGGGATGCGGGCCCGGGATGCTAGCAAAGCGGAACCGGTCCGGCGCGCCGGCCTTGGCATAGGCGAACCCGACCTGGCGGGCGACCATGTAGAACAGGTCTTCCGGGAACAGATGGTCTTCCGAACCCTGGAAGATGAAAAGCGGCCGGGGCGCGAACACACTCAGGATCTGCCACATCTCCAACTTCCCGACGATGCCGGGCAGCAGGTTGCAGTGGCAGTGCTTCTTCTCTTTACGCACGATCCATTCAAATGTCGACGGGTAACCCGAAGACGAAAGCACGGCCAGTTCCGGACAGAGCGCTGCCAGGAACAAGGTCAGGGTTCCGCCGCCCGAGTTCCCGATCGCAGCCAGCCGCGTGTTGTCGATGTCCGGCAGCGCCTTGGCCCAGCGCAGCCAGGCGATCGTCTCCATGACGATCAGGCCCTGAATGGTCAGACCGCAGGCAAAGGGTGTCACCGGGTGGTGGTGGCCCATGGCCACGCGTTCGCCCTGGCCGATGTTGTCCGGCACCAGCACGGCGGCGCCTTGCCGGGCCAGGCGGGCGGCCATGGCCTGGTAACCCGGGTTCAGTTTGCCACCGGCTCCGTGGCCGCAGCAGAGTACGACCAGGGGGATAGGCGCTCCGGCCGGCGCAGATGGCTTATAGAGGTTGGCACAGCAGCGGACACCGGGCCAGGATTCGGCCTGGAGTAATTCGACTGTATAGCCCGGCTTCCGGACAGTCCGCCCTTTCACGCCCGAGACAACCGGGTAAAGGCGATCCTCAATGCCCAGGCAGGTTCGGACCTGCTCGCGAATGGCGGCCCGATCCGGTTCTAGCCAGGGTTTAAGCGCAGGCAGATTCGCCATGGCCTGGAGAAAGCGGGCGTTATAGGACGCATAGCAGGCAAACAACAGATCGGGATCGCTGTAGGGAGATGAATACATCAACTAATCCTCCTCTTTTTGCTGTGGCTCCGCGAGCGCGGCGCCGATCGGGGCGCGGATAACCAGGTTGGCTTTATCATCGAGCGGCGTCGGGCTCTGGTTGATGATCACGAGCATGCCATGGCGATACCCGGTCACAAGGCCGGCGGCCGGATACACCGTCAGCGATGTGCCGCCGACGATCAAAAGATCGGCCTGGCTGATCGCCTGGATGGCCTGGCGGACAACCGCTTCATCCAGCGACTCCTCGTAAAGCACCACATCCGGGCGGATCAGGCCGCCGCAGGCACAATAAGGGACGCCCGGCACAGCCAGAACAGCCGCCAGACCGTAGGCTTTGCGGCAGGCCAGGCACGTGTTGCGGTGGACAGATCCGTGCAGTTCCAGGACACGCTTGCTGCCGGCCGCCTGGTGCAGGCCGTCGATATTCTGCGTCACCACGGCCAGCAGCTTCCCCTCCGCTTCCAGCCGGGCCAGGCGAACATGCGCCGGATTGGGCAAAGCGTTGGGGTGCAGGATGCTGCCGCGGTAGAAGCGGAAAAATTCGCGCGGGTGATCCAGCAGGAAATGGTGCGACAGGATGGTTTCAGCCGGCGGGTCATCCACAGGACTCCGGCTGCTGTAAAGGCCCTTGGCGCTGCGAAAGTCAGGAATGCCGCTTTCGGTGGAAACACCGGCGCCGCCGAAAAAAACGATCCGCCGGCTGCGGCTGATCAGCGCTTCGAGCTCATGTTTCAGCTTAGGGTCGATACCTGTCTGCATACGATCTCCACCAGTCGGATTTCATCCCAGTCCATCTTAACACATGACGGAAAAACAGGCATGAACGATTCGAATAACAGCCTGACACAGCTGTAATTTAGGAATTCATGAGGGTGATATGGCTGGCTGAATAATTTGACTTTTATCAACCGGGATGGTATATTTTCTCTGCTTGCGCACTGAAGCGAACCATGGAGAGATGGCTGAGCTGGTCTAAGGCGCACGACTGGAAATTGTGTGCATTAGAGCATAAACAAGCAAAAAACTGAATATTTATTATACGGAGAGTTGGCTGAGTGGTCGAAGGCGCATGACTGGAAATCATGTTTACGGGTAACCGTAACTAGGGTTCAAATCCCTAACTCTCCGCCAGAAAGACCAAGGACCCCTGAAAACATCGTGTTTTCAGGGGTCTTGCCTTTTCCAGGGGAGGTGGATCCAGTACAGGATATCCCAGTCAATCAAAAAAATGTTGCCAATGTTGCCGAGAATTCAAAGAAATTTCCCCAAAACCGATTATTCACCTTTATTCATAATTTTCGAAAATGTTGCCGAAAATGTTGCCGAACTTTAAAACGGCCTTCTGAAATCCAATAAAAATCACCAACAAAATACATTAAAATATTTATATTTAAAGGAGCTCATATGGATTACGTTGCACTGGATCACTTATCACTTTTCGCCGAACCTAATCATTTGAGACTCAAGCAAGACCTCCAAGGTAAAGGATTTGTTGATCAAAACGGAAATCCTGATATCAATATGATCAATATTAGAACCGGCACCTTTACCACCGAGATCGTTGATAAGCTGGCTGAAGAACAATACGATATCCATTTATTCTATCATCATCTGTCTAATCTGATCGCAGATAATGAAGTTCGTGCTGCCTACTACTTTTTGTACTCAATAATCAAGGCGCTAGATATGGAAATGCCGCCAATGTTTATCCAGGCATGTGCTTTGCTAGTGGTTCTCAAAGCATATCTGGATGAGTTTTTGGCTGATTTCAACGATTGCATGAAAGATTATCTGGATACAGGTATTCCGGAATAGGTATTACTGTCTTCAATATCTGAAAATAAATTTCGATTTCATTCGTACAGCCCCCTCATTTTTTCCTTATGGAAGTGAGGGGGCTTTTTTGTAGCCGCCAAGGATCTTGAAAATTGAATACTCAGCACTACGGGTACATTTCCTGCCTGGCCGCGGATGCGGAAGCGACATGGATGAAGCGCGACGACGACCTGACTAAATCATTTGAACATCAATGATGCCAAATTGATTGATGTCAGGCCCAGCGATTACCTTCTTATCCAAAATTGATCATGGCTGATCAATCGCGATGACTCCAGGCGGAGGATAATGATACTCCTTCGGTCGGCCCCTACGTCAGAGGGGTGGGTGTCGAATCAGGTTGAAATCAGTAGAGACCTTTTTCCAGACCCGTGATGGTTGTTGCCGCAACCAGCCTGTAGTGTTCCCATAATTACCGGGGGGCGAGCTGCAAATACGGTGATTGTATCTATAACTCGGCTTGATGCCGGATAGTGCGTCAGACATTACGATTTCTATCTCGTTACGATGATAAAGAGAATCACACAAGTAATCTCTGATGCGCAATTGCGGTATTAATACACCGATTTTCTTTTGCTTTTTCACAGTGAATTTGAATAGGGGGCGATGCGTTTGTCTGACTGCATTGTCCGTGCCATCAGCAACCAGAAGGGCGGCGTTGGGAAAACGACGGTTTGCCTAAATCTTGGTGTAGGTCTGGCACGGCAAGGAAAGAAAGTTCTTCTAATCGATTTTGATGTCCAAGCCAATTTGACCCAGAGTATGGGTTATCAGACACCTGATGACATCCCAATTACTGTTTCAGATATCATGCGCAAGATGATTGAGGATGAAGTATTTGACCCGCTGGAAGGCGTGACTGAACATGCTGAAGGAATTCATCTGATTCCCAGCAATATCCAATTGTCAGGCATCGAAGCTTCATTGGCTAACACTATGAACCGCGAACGGATTCTCAAAAATTACATTGATCAAATCAGGCCTCATTTTGACACGATCCTGATTGATTGCATGCCATCGCTGGGAATGTTGACGTTGAATGCGCTTACTGCAGCTGACAAGGTAATTATCCCCATTCAGGCCCATTTCTTAAGCGTTAAAGGCCTGGAACTTCTCTTGCGGACAGTTGGACGTGTACGAAAGCAACTCAACCCTCAGCTGAGTATAGAGGGGATCCTGATTAACATGCTGGATCGACGGGCCACGTTTACAAAAGATATCATCGCGCTGATCCGTGAACATTTCGGGAGCAACATGAAGGTATTCAACACTGAGATTCCGTTGTCGGTCAGAGCAGTTGAAGCCACAGCCGAAGGTAAAAGCATCTTTCAACATGATCCGAATGGCAAAGTGGCCGATGCCTTTTTTCGTTTGACGAAGGAGGTGAACCAGGATGAGCGACAGCGTCCGGAAAATAAAGATTTCCAGCTACGATGACTTGTTTACGCCGGCTGATTCAAGCGCTGGCGAATCGGGGACACCCCTGAATATTGACGTCGAGAAATTGGTTCCATTTCCGCATCACCCATTCAAGCTCTATCAAGAAGATAAAATGCAGGAAATGGTTCAAAGCATTCAAAACAATGGAGTCCTAACGCCAATTTTGATTCGCCCCAATGCATTGTCAGAAGGCTATGAAATTATCTCAGGCCACAATCGGGTTTCTGCGGCGCGTCTGGCTGGCTTATCATCGGTTCCGGCGATTATTCGCAACCTTGATGATGAATCAGCTATTGTTGCCATGGTTGATAGCAACCTGCGGCAGAGGGATCAATTACTTCCAAGTGAGAAGGCGTTCGCGTTTAAGATGAAGCTTGAAGCGATTCGGCGAAAAGCGGGGCGACCCTCAAATGAATATTCGTCCCAAATTGGGACAAATAAAAGGTCAGACCAGATCATTGCCGAACAAGCTGGTGAAAGCAGAAACCAGATCCAAAGGTTTATCCGGCTCACCGAACTGATCACGTCACTGCTCGATTTCGTCGATCAAGGCCATCTGTCATTCAATCCAGCAGTCGCAATCTCCTATTTGACCCCGGAACAACAGACAGATGTTTTGGATCTGATGAACCAGTATGCTTGCTCGCCATCATTGTCTCAGGCAGAGCGACTGAAAGCACTAAGCCAAAACGGCCAGCTTGATCGGTCTGCGATAAACGCCATCCTTGGCGAGCAGAAGCCCCAACAATCTCAAATCGTCATTAAATCAGACCAGATTTCGAAGTATTTTCCCAAAGATACACCCCCAGATCAAATCCAAGACACTATCATCAAATTGCTTGATTCGTGGTACAGGAGACGCAACCAGGATGTTGCGAGATAACAGGAAAGGATACCTATGAAAAACGAAAAGTATGCACCGTCTGATTTTCGCCATCTTACCAAATCCCTGATCAAATTCTTCAAAATGAGCCAGGAGACTGCGCTTTATTATGTGAGTTGCTGGTTCAGGCTTCATGAACAGACGCTCACACCGCCCAATTCCACCTTGCCAACTGTTAGCATTTCCTCTGAACTGCTGATGTCCGGGCGGCCCTATCACACTGAAATTCAATTGTACCGGTCACTGGAGAGCCTGCGGCAAACCTTCGTTGGCGCTGAAGTTAATCGATACGATGAACCTCTCATTCAGCAAATTAACAAACTGGTTCATGAAATTCGCGATGCATTTTTTGCCAAATACCGCTTAGAAATTGATGATCCCGAAACCGTCTACAGTATCTGTCGGGAGCATCTTGTGCCGGACTCATCTGAACCCATGCAGATTATGTATGACGATCACATGGAAGAGATCCTGAGAAAGCATGCCCGCGCCTTTTATGGCGATTGTTATGAGGGCGAATATGGGCCCAAGGAAGTCGACACCAAAGCCCATAGTCGATCCAATTCATGCCAACACTGTCATGTATGTCCGCAACGATAATCATCATCTTCAGCCCAGAACGCTCTGGGATAAGTCTACCTTTTTATCAATAAACCAACGGTGCTTTTCTCCCTTCCCCACACCCCAACCCTCTATACAAGCTGAGGGGAGCTTACCGGCTGGAAAGAAGATAAACCTGGAGTTACTTAACTTGAGATATGGAGGAAATTTATGAAAATACTGAAGAACAAGTTCCTGATCGGCATTGTCTGCATTATCTTGGGGCTGGTTGTTGGCTTCATCGCTATTCCAGCTACGCAGAATGGAGCACATTCCCAGCTGGTAAAAGCCTTGCGATTGAAACAGGATGTACCGGCCGGTAGCCTGATCCTGGATGAAATGGTTGAATTGGTGGAGGTCAGTCAAAACACTATTCCGACCATCTCGATTTCCAATCTAGCCGAAATTTCTGGCAAGTACGCAGCGAGTAATCTGTATGCTGGAGATTTCCTGACAGCTGAAAAACTGGTAACTGAGTCACAGGCCCAGGATCCAATGAAGATGGCAACCGCCAAGGGTATGAAGGTCCTGTCGATCACAATCAGCTCGTTGGCTGCTGGCGTGTCCGGCAAACTTCAGCCCGGCGACGTTGTCAGTGTCATGGCGCTGCTTAAGAACAACACTGCTGATCAATCGCAGACACTTGAACCCCAAGAAACCAATTTTGGCAGCAATAACCAATCTTCGGAATCATCTCTCGACTCCCATGCTGTTGTATTTCCCGAGCTGCAGTATCTTGAAGTTTGTAATCTTTCTGCTGCAGACGGCAGCGATGCTCAGGTCAAACCAATCCCGGCTGAAGACATCGACAACAAGCTGCCGGTGACCGTTTCGCTCTTTGTTACCGACGAGCAGGCTAGCCGACTGGCTTTTCTTGAACAAAAAGGGCTGCTGCATCTGAGTTTCGTGGCACGCGGTGCCGATACAGCTGATTTCATTTCAGCTGATCGCCATGTCCTGAATATTGAGGAGGGCTGAACATGCTGATTTCAATCTGGGGACGTGATGGCAGCGGAAAAAGCACGTTAGCCGACCACCTGGGCAGTCAGTTCTCGAAAAAGTCTCTGACTGCGGTCATTGATACAGACCTGACCCAACCGACCTTGCCGATCCGATTGCCGGGATTCCGTTTTGTCAAAGACAACTCACTTGGCCGGGCGATCGCTGGTGCTGGGACGATGGAAATCAAACGCTACCTGCATCAAGATCCGAAGAACGATGGACTGTTTTATGCTGGGCTACTCAAGGGCGATGATTATCTGGCCTATGAAATCGGGCTGGAAGCAGAATTCGCCGCAAGCTTGTTTGTAAAAAACTGCTCAGCGATCGTCGATCATGTCATTCTCGATAGTTCCGGACAGCGCACGGATCCATTTGTTCCACTGGCGTTGAAGGACTCCGACCACATCCTGATCTTGATGACGCCGGACCTGCAGGGCATTTGCTGGTGGCAGTCGGTGGAACCGCTGCTCAAGCAGTTGAATGTGCTTACCAAAGTCCATCTGGTTCTTTCGCCAGTCCATAGACACCATCAGGAGAGCTGGATTCAGGAGAGTCTGGGCATCAAAATTGCGGCCACATTGCCATTAGCCGATGAACTAAACATCTTGCGTTGCAGTGGCCAGAATCCGAGTGAAGCAATCACGCTGTCTGGCAGATCTTGGTGTCGGTCAGCTACCGATCTTCTTGGTCGACTGTGCCAAACAGGGAGTGATGCCTCGTGAGTAAAACCTTTCGGGCGATCGCCTACAATGCCCGTGATGAAGAGCCGGTCGTACAGGACGGATACGAGACGATCCTGGAGCAGACCCGTACCCATATCAGTAGGGAACATGCCGATAGCCTGTCAGCGGTCATTGCCGATGAGGAGGCTGCCGACACAGTCCGCCGGCTGATTGCAGTCTTTGTTGACGAAACCCATCTGCATCTCGCCGGATTCGACATGCAGCAGCTGGTCGATCGGCTATACGGCGATATGGCCGGCTTCGGTTTTCTCGACAAGTACATTTACAACGCAGATATTGAAGAAATTAACGGTAACAGCTGGAATGACATCGAGCTGATCACGGCCGAAGGTGTGTTCAAGATTGGCGAACATTTCGCTTCACCACAGCGCGCCGTCGACATGATCCGCAAGATGGCCCGGCTGGGTGGCTTAATCCTCGACAACACCAGCCCGGCAGTCGACAGCTACCTGACTCGCGGCATTCGTATTTCTGCCTTGATTCCGCCGCTGGTTGACATGGATGTCGGAGCGGTCTTTTCCCTGAGAAGGCAGCGTATGGCGCGGGTCAGCAAGGAGCAGCTAATTACCTGGGGTACAGCTACAGATGAGATGCTGACATTTCTTTCTAGCTGCGCCAACCATGGCGTTTCGATCGGTGTTGCTGGCCGGACCGGTAGCGGTAAAACAACTGACATCTCCTACCTACTGGGTTCGCTTGGCCATGAAAAGCGTATTTTTACGATTGAGGAAACACGTGAACTAGATCTGGTCCAGATGGATGTAGATGGCAAGGTCCTTAACCGCGTGATTCATACCTGCACCAGACCGTCCGGTTTGACCGGATCCAGCGTCGATGCCAGTGAATTGCTGCGCAAAGCCTTGCGCTTTCATCCGGATATCATCGTTCCGGCCGAAATGCGCGGCGCTGAAGCTATGATCGCTCAGGAAGCCGCCCGTACCGGCCACACCGTCATCACCTCGTTGCATGCCAATTCAGCCAGGATGGCCTACAAGCGTATCCTATCGATGTGCCAGATGTCCGATACCAAAATTACCACGCATGTCCTAATGGGGATGGTCATCGAGGGCTTTCCGATCATGGTCTTCAAGAAACAAATGCCGGACGGTAAGCGCCGGATCATAGAAATTGTCGAGGCGACCGGTTCCTGGGATGGCGATGTGCAAGCAAATACCCTGTTCCGCTATTCCATCCATCCAGACTGCAGCGGAGAATTTGTTCGGGTGAACGGAATCTCAGAGCAGTTAGCCGATCTGATGTTGGAAAACGGCGCAGATCCGGCGCTGGTTGAACATTTCCGTCGAGGGCCTGAGTTACAAGAACCGGTCAAACCGCGCCGGAAGGAGGCGATCAAGTGATTTTTATCTATACGCTAGTAGCACTTATGATTATATCAGGGCTATTTCTCATACTTGGCGTCATGCCATCAGATATGACGACTGTGCTTGCCAAGCCATTTCAGCATCAACGAATACGAAAAACTCGCATACGTAGCATTACAGGCAAACCGCCGGGCTTCATCAATCGGCAACTTAGTGAAGCGCAGCAGATGCTGGATGCTGCCGGTATGGGTGAACAAACAAGTACCTATCGCTGGCTGGCCATCATTCTGGCTATGCTGGGCTTTGCATTTGGTCTGATCATCGAAAACCAGCTTGCGGCATTCATTCTGGCAGCTGGATTGGCTATTACGCCGTTAGCCATTATCCGGATCCGGACCGGTGAGTATTTCCGCAATCTGCAAGCTAATCTTGAAATCGGAATGGGTCTAGTCACTAACAGTTACCTGCAGTCAGGCGATCTGGTCGGAACGATTCAAACCAATCTTCATCTGCTGCCATCGCCATTGGATGATTTGTTCAGCCGATTTCTGGTGGAAACCCAGTTCATCGATGCCAATCTGGTTCGGGCAATCGAACAGATGCGAGATCGGGTCAATAACCGCTATTGGAAAGACTGGTGCAGCGTATTGACTCAGTGCCAGCACGACCGCCAACTGAGATTTGCATTGCCCGGTATTGTTGAACGGCTTGGTGAAATGCGTCGGGCGCAGATGGAGGTCGACACCACCATTCGCAAACACTTCGGAGATTACATAACAACCGTCCTGATCGTCTTGGGTAGTATTCCTCTGATGGGCTTCATGATGCCGGACTGGTACGACATGCTGATGCATACTCTGCCCGGTAAGATCACATTGGCGATCATCTTGCTGGCCGTCATGGCAACAGCGATCTGGGTGGTCCGAGTTAATCAGCCAGTGGATCTGGACCGAGGGGGCGATGCTGCATGATCACGATAATCCTGTCTATCCTGACAACTGCCCTGATTGGCTATGGATCCTATCAGGCGTTGGTGGTTGCTCTGGGCTTGCCGCGCGGTGACATGCATGAAGCGATCCGCAATCTGCCCGGTAAAGTCAGCTTCACACAAAAACTGGAAGATCTGCTGCTGGAGCCTATTGCCAGACTGATCAGTAAATTGCTGCCCGTTGGCGAATATAAGCTTCGCAGGATCCAGTCGGATCTGGACCGGCTGGAACGAAAAGAGACGCCACAGGCTTTTCTTTCAACAACCATGGCTCGATCTTTGCTGTTGGCTGCTGCCGGCATTATTTTTATTCCGCTGGGAATTCCCTGGCTGACCTTGATTACAGCAGTGACTGGTGTTCTGGCCTATTTTCGCACGACCCAGGATTTACATCTGCGAGTCACCAAGGTAAACCGCCAGATCGCCCGAGAACTACCAAGACTGGTGGAAAGCCTGAATTACTCGCTGGTCGAAAACCGGGATCTGGTGACCTTCTTTGAAAAATACCATCAGGTCGCCGGCCGTGCACTTGGTCGCGAGTTGGATAAACTGATCCTGGACATGAAAACCGGTAACCATGAGCTGGCGCTGCGTCGATTTGATGCACGAATTTCGCTGCCACAACTGGCCGCGCTCGTTTCCATCTTGTGCGGCGTTTACCAGGGCGTTGACCAGCGGACTAGCCTGTTGATTCTCGAGCAGGATATTCGAACTACTGAACGAGAGATGCTGCGAAGGGAAATGGAGAAGCGGCCAGGTCGAATCAAGGTTGCCTCATTTATCCTGACCATCTTGATGATCCTGATGTTCATGGTTCCGCTTGTACTGCTGATTATCAAAAACCTTCAGTCGGTCGGTTTCTGAAATCGATCGACATCATATTTGCCGAAGAGTCGCCTTCCGGGGGCGATTTTTCATATAAAGCCAATTCACAAATTAAAGAATTACGAAGGAGAAACACACACCATGATGAAAGCCAAAATGATGCTCAACCGCTTCCTCAACGACCAGTCCGGCGAGGGTTTCCTGGACGTCGCCATGAAGATCCTGATCGTCGTTGTGATCGGTGCCGCCGTGCTGCTGATCATGAACACCGCCATGCCCAACCTTTTCCAGGGCCTGATCGACAAGATCTCGGGCGAACTGACTGGCATCAACATCCTGCCATAAGGTGAAAACCTGACTTAATAGGCATCTCATTTTCCGGGAATGAGATGCCTGCATTTTTCCAAGAATTATTGCCCGTAATATACTGCTATGGGATGAACAATATAGAGATTGTCTTCTTTAGTAGGAAGCAGTTTTCTAAATATTTCATTAACAGTGAATTGTAGATATCCAAAAATGTTTTCAGAATCAGGTTCCGTATCTTTTCCTATAAGATTGGTAACATAGCCCACACATCTTACATTTCCACCATGCTTAAATCCTAAGGTCTTTGGATTAACCCGAAAATATTGATCTTCAAGAGGAATGATAAAGCCATCGTGGGAAACTAGCATACGATTATATGGAATTATACTTTTAAGAGCTTTGATTATGTCAACGATATCATCATATTGCTTATCACTATTTTCCATCAGTAGACGAATAGACTGTTTGATCTCAGCTCCAAGCTTTCGACGCTGTTCCCTATCTGTTGTTTTTTCCAAGTGGTTATTTGTAGCTTGCTTAACTGATTCTCTTGCATTTTTCTTGATAAAATCAATAAATCCATCTTTGAGAAACAGACCGTCTAAATAATCAAAATCAACAACTTCAAACTGCCTATCAAGCTCAATAAATTCACCAAATTCAACTGCATCAAGATTAGTCTCAATTTTCAATTGATCGTATGCAATATCATACGCAGCGTCATGCAAAGTTTTTGACTCAATCTCTTTTATAAGTGTTTGATAATGGGTTTGATTTTTAAGCTCACCAGAAATTGCTAATTCACCTGAAGCTCGCGCAAGTTTGAATATTCCGCCCTCAAGTGTTCCAGTAATCGAGCCATTAATGCCTTTTTCAGATGCTTTTCCAGATACATCTTCTGTTTCTTTCGTTGATCCTAAAATGAGGCCTTTATCTTTTTGAGCAATAATTGAATTCACCATATCTGTATCAAGATATATAAATTGCTTCATACAGTACCTCCGATTTAGTTCAAGTCTAAATTTTATTCATAAGCATTTTATCATATTAATTCTATCATCAGCCACTTTAAGTTCATGAACACTACCCAGAAGTACAACGGTGGCAAAATATGAAATCTTGAATTATATTTTGCATACAATATATCCGGTGAGGGCTATATCGACGTAGCAATTATCATCTTAATCGTATTTATCTTCAGTTCTTTTGTCGAGGAATTGGTGCTTAGGCCGGGAAATAGCAGCCTAAAGCTACCGGATTTGCCCGTGCCGGAGATGCCGGGTATAATGGCCAGTACAACAACACGATAGGGGTGAAGAAAAGACCCCGGGATTGCTTGCTC
>Ga0172382_10004857_pt1 | contig 20341 bp, 21 predicted proteins | sample Leawel138RmetaG_FD_122245 | JGI IMG/M metagenome (GOLD analysis project Ga0172382, IMG submission 122245) | Leachate microbial communities from a municipal landfill in Southern Ontario, Canada - Leachate well 138R metaG | ecosystem: Engineered > Solid waste > Landfill > Unclassified | place... | reverse complement strand
CAGCGCAAGGCGCAGGTCGCGCAGCACCAGCGCCCTCACAGGAACGCCTCATGCGCGCCGCCGGGCGCATCGGCGGGGGCGCGGAAGGCGGCGAGGTCGAGCACCGGCGCCTCGAGCCCGAGGTCGATATGGGTGGCGATCACCGCGCAGCCGCCCGCCGCCAGATGCACCCCGGCCAGCCAGCGGGTGAAGCCCGCGGCCGAGGCCGCGTCGAGCGATACCGTGGGTTCGTCAAGCAGCAGCACCCGCCGCCCGGCGACCGCCAGCCGCGCGAGGCCCGCGCGCCGCCGCTGCCCGGCCGAGAGCAGCCCCGCCAGCCGGTCGCGCAGCGCCACGAGGTCGAACTGCCGCAACACCCCGGGATCGAGCGCCCGGCCATGCACCCCGGCCCAGAATTCCAGATTCTCGGCCACGGTGAGTTGCGCCTTCACCCCGTCGGCATGGCTGGCATAGGCGGCCTCCTCGCCGGCGCCGGTCATCCGGCCCGCGACCGGCGGTTGCAGCCCGGCGAGGGTGCGCAACAGCGAGGTCTTGCCGATCCCGTTCGGGCCGCGCAGCACCAGCGCTGCGCCGGGCGCGACCCGGAACGACAGGCCCTGCAACAGCACGGTGCCGCCGCGCGCCACGGCCAGATCCTCGACGGCGAGCGCGGCCTCCATCCCGGCCTCAGACCGGCAGGAGGGCGAGCGCGACCCGGCGCCCCTCGTCCAGAAGCACGACATGGCTGCGGCAGGCGGGCGGGGTGGCCATCGCCTCATGCGCGATCCCGGCCGCATCGAGCGCCGCCACCAGCCCGGGCGGCAGCGCCTGCATCTCGGCGCCGGTGCCGATCACCACCAGATCGACCGTGCCGGCCAGCGCCAGCAGCGGGGCGCTGTCCTCCGGGCCGCCCCATGGCTGCACGCCGTCCGGGGTGACCAGCACCGCGCCGCGATGCACCTGCCCGCCGACGCGAAAGAAGCCGGGGCCGTAGCCGCCGATGGTCACGCGCCCGGGCGGGCTGACCTCGTGCATCTGCACGGCCTAGTGCCCGACATGGGCGTAGGGATCATGCGGGCTGCCGCCGCGCTCCTTCTTCTCGGGCTTGTCGCGGTTGATGCCGAGCTTGAGCACGATGATCGTCGCCACATAGACGGTCGAATAGACCCCGGTGGCCACGCCGATGATCATGGCGAGGACGAAGCCCCGGATCACGTCGCCGCCCCAGATCAGCAGCGCCAGCAGCGCCAGCAGCGTCGTGGTCGAGGTCATGACCGTGCGCGACAGGGTTTCGTTGATGGTGAGGTTCAGCAGGTCGTGGAAGGACATCTGCTTGAACTTCATCAGGTTCTCGCGCACCCGGTCAAAGATCACCACGGTGTCGTTCACCGAATAGCCGATGATGGTCAGCACCGCCGCCACGGTAGTAAGGTCGAACTTGAGCTGGAAGAACGACCACACCCCCAGAACCAGCACCGCGTCGTGGACGAGCGAGAGCACGGCGCCGACCGCGAACTGCCATTCGAACCGCATCCACAGATAGAGCAGGATGCCGGCCGAGGCCGCGACCAGCGACAGGAGCGCGGTCCAGAACAATTCGCCCGAGACCTTGCCGCTGACCGAATCGGTCTGGGTGAAGGTGATGCCCGGATCCACCTCCTGGAGGGCGCGCTGCAACTCGCCGATCTCGTCAGGCGAGAGGCCGGGCTCCTCGCCGCCTTTCGATGCCCGGATCTGCACCACATGCTGGTCGGCACGGAAATTGGGGTCGAAGACCTCGGTGAGGGTCACATCGGTAAGCTGCCGCGCCTCGAGCACCGCGCGCAGTCCCGGCAGGTCGGGCGGCTCGGTCGATTCGGCGCGGATCGAGGTGCCGCCCGAGAAGTCGATCCCGAGGTTGAACCCCTGCACCGCCACCGAGGCCAGCGCCGCGATGGTGATCAGGATCGAGAAGGCGGCGGTGAACTGCCAGCCGCGGAAGAAGTTGATCCTTGTGACCGAGGGGACGAGTTTCAGACGGAACGCCATGGTTTCCCCCTCACAGCACGATGGAATGCGGCTTGCGCCGGTTCAGCCAGGCCGCCGTCATCACCCGCGACACGAAGACCGAGGTGAAGACGGTGGTGAAGATGCCGATGCCCAGCGTCACCGCAAAGCCGCGGATCGGGCCCGAGCCGAGCGAGAACATGATCCCCGCCGAGATCAGCGTGGTCAGGTTCGCGTCCCAGATCGCCGAGGAGGCGAGCTCGTAGCCCCGGCTCATGGCCCGGCTGGGCGGGGGGCCCGCCTTCAGTTCCTCGCGCGCGCGCTCGTAGATGAGGACGCTGGCATCGACCGCCATCCCCATGGTGAGCACGATGCCGGCGATGCCCGGCAGGGTGAGCGTGCCGCCGATCATCGACATCAGCGCGATGATGAGCACCACGTTCAGCGCCAGCGCGATATTGGCGATCATGCCGAACACCAGCCCGTAGGACAGGATCATGTAGACCACCACCAGCGCGAAGCCGATGATGCCCGCGAGCTTGCCGGCGTCGATGCTGTCCTGCCCGAGCTCCGGGCCGATGGTGCGCTGCTCGACGAAGTTCAGCTCGGCCGGGAGCGCGCCGGCGCGCAGCACGATCGCCAGTTCGGTGGTCTGCTGGATCGAGGAGCTGCCGGTGATGATGCCCGAGCCGCCGGGGATCGCCGAATTGATGACCGGGGCCGACACCACCTCGTCGTCGAGGACGATGGCGAAGGGCGAGCCGATGTTGTTGGCGGTATATTCGCCGAAGATGCGGGCGCCATGCGGGTTGAAGCGGAAGCTGACCGCCGGGCGGCTGTTCTGGTCGAAGGTCGGCTGCGCATCCACCAGATCGTCGCCCGAGACCACCGGCGAACGCTCGACCACATACCAGATGCCGGATTCGTCCTGCGACGGCAGGATGATGTTGCCGGGGCCGGGCGGATCGTCGGGATTGGAGGTGCGGCCGACCACCGAATGGAAGGTGAGCTGCGCGGTCTGGCCGATCAGGCTGATGACCTCTTCGGCCGAGCCCACGCCGGGCACCTGGATCAGGATGCGGTCGGCGCCCTCGCGGACGATGTTCGGCTCGCGGGTGCCGGCCTCGTCGATGCGGCGGCGGACGATTTCCAGCGCCTGGTTCACGGTGCGGTCGTCCGAGGCGGCGCGCTCGGCCTCGGAGAGGGTGACGATCAGCGTCTGCCCCTCGGCCCGCACGTCGAGATCCCGGGCCCCCACCGCGGTGAGCGAGGCCACCGGCTGCGCCAGCGCCCGCACGATCTCGAGCGCGCGGGGAATCCCCTCGGCCCGGGCGAGGCGGACCCGGAGCTGGTCCCGGGGCCCGTCGTCCTCGCGCTGGACCGGGCCGATCGTCTCGCGCTCGGCCACCAGCGCGTCGCGGACCTCGGGCCAGAGCCCCTCCATGCGCTGCGCATAGACGTCCTGCACCTGCACCTCGGCAAGGAGGTGGGCGCCGCCGCGCAGGTCGAGGCCGAGATTGACCAGCCGCGAGGGCAGGAACGCCGGCCATTCGGCCGCCTCGGCGCGCAGCTCGTCGCTCGAGATGCCCTGCACGATCTGCGCGCGGGCATCGTTCGAGGTCTCGACGCGCTGATAGAAGGCGTTCGGAGTCGCGATCACGAGTCCGGCCAGACAGATCAGCCAGATCGTCAGTCGCTGCCACAGCGGGATGAGCATGTTGTCAGGCCTTGGCGGGTTCGGTCTTGTTCAGGACATTGGCGATGGTGCCGCGCACCACCCGCACCGTGACGCCCGGGGCGATCTCGATCTCGACCTCGGTCTCGCCTTCCTTGACCTTGGTCACCTTGCCGATGACGCCGCCGCCGGTCACCACCTGGTCGCCGCGGCGCAGGGCGTTCAGCATCGCCTGATGCTCGCGCTGCTTCTTCTGCTGCGGGCGGATGAGAAGGAAATACATGATCGCGAAGATGGCGATCAGCGGGAAGAGCTGGATGATGTCCATGAAGGTCTCTCTCGTCTGGGACCGGCTCGCCCGGCGAAGATCGCCGCCTTGTAATTCCGGCCCCGGGCTTTGGCAACCTTGGGCGGCATGCGTGGTTTCGTCCCTGCCGGCCGCGGGCGACGCGATCCCTGCCCGGAGCGCGGATTGCCGCGACGGCCCTGCCCCCGCTTTTGCGGTTCACCCGCGGCGGTGTTTGCGGCATAGGAGGGCCGATCCCCCTGACGGCCCGAGGACGCCATGCACGACATCCGCGCCATCCGCGACAACCCCGCCGCCTTCGACGCCGCCCTTGCCCGGCGCGGGCTCGAGCCGGTGGCCGGCCGCATCCTTGCCATCGACGAGGGACGGCGGGCGATGATCCTGCGCGCCGAGGAGGCCGCCGCCGAACAAAATCGCGCGAGCCGCGAGGCCGGGGCCGCCAGGGCCGCCGGCGACGAGGCCGGTTTCACCCGCCTGCGGGCGCTGCTGGCCGAGCAGAAGGCCGAGATCGCCCGCCTGACCGAGGCCGCGCGGGCCGAGGACCAGGTGCTGAACGACCTGCTCGCCACGATCCCGAACCTGCCCTATCCGGATGTCCCCGACGGCAGGGACGAGAACGACAACGTCGAGCTGCGCCGCTGGGGCTCCCCGCGCGAGTTCAGCTTCGAGCCGCTGGAACACTACCTGATCCCCGCCGCGCACGGGATGGATTTCGCCACGGCGGCCAAGCTCTCGGGCGCGCGCTTCGCGGTGCTCTCGGGCGCCGTGGCGCGGCTGCACCGGGCGCTGGCGCAGTTCATGCTCGACCTGCACACGACCGAGCACGGGATGGAGGAATCCATCACCCCGGTGCTGGTGCGCCCCGAGGCGATGTTCGGCACCGGCCAGTTGCCGAAATTCGGCGAGGACAGCTACCAGACCACCAACGGCTGGTGGCTGATCCCCACCGCCGAGGTGACGCTGACCAATTTCGCCGCCGGCGAGATGCTGGACGCGGCCACCCTGCCGCGCCGCCATGTCGCGCATACGGTCTGCTTCCGCTCCGAGGCCGGCTCGGCCGGCCGCGACACCACCGGGATGCTGCGCCAGCACCAGTTCGAGAAGGTCGAGATGGTCGCCGTCACCGCGCCCGACCAGTCCGAGGCCGAACATGCCCGCATGACCCGCAGCGCCGAGACGGTGCTGGAACGGCTGGGCCTGCCCTATCGCACCATGCTGCTGTGCGCCGGCGACATGAGCGCGGGGGCGCGGCGGACCCATGATCTCGAGGTCTGGCTGCCGGGGCAGAACCGCTATCGCGAGATTTCCTCGGTCTCGACCTGCGGCGACTGGCAGGCGCGGCGCATGAACGCGCGCTTCCGCCCCGAGGGCGGCGGCAAGCCGGAATTCGTCCATACGCTGAACGGCTCGGGCCTCGCGGTCGGGCGCACGCTGATCGCGGTGCTGGAGAACGGGCAGGAGGAGGACGGCTCGGTCACCCTGCCCGAGGCCCTGCGCCCGTGGCTGGGCGGCAAGGGCCGGATCACCGCCGCGGGCGAGATGGCCTGAGCCGGCACACCCTGCCGGCGGTCACTCGGCCTCCGTCTCCGTCTCTGCCGCCTCCGCCTCCCGCGCGGCGGCGGCCTCGGCGGCCCGGGCGCGGGCCGCGGCGACGTTGCGGTTGTGGTCGCCCTGGGTGACGGCGAATTCATGGCCGCCGCTGCCGTCCCCGGTGGCCACGAAGAACATGTAGTCGGTGGCGGCCGGATGCAGCGCCGCATGGATGGCCGAGCGCGCCGGCAGCGCGATCGGCCCCGGCGGCAGGCCGCGGATCACATAGGTGTTGTATTCCACCGACCCGTGCTCGCGCCGCTCGGTGGTGCCGTCGATGTCGGACTGGCGGATCGGGCGGTCGAACAGGCCGGCGCCGCGGGTGATGCCGTAGATGATGGTCGGATCGAACTGGAGCTGCCAGCCGGCGCGGATGCGGTTCACCAGCACGCTCGAGACCAGCGGGCGTTCCTCGGGCAGCCCGGTCTCCTTCTCGATGATCGAGGCCAGCGTCAGCGCCTCCTCCATCGAGGCGATCGGCAACCCGCTGTCGCGGTTGGTCCATTCCTCGGTGAGGATCCGCTCCTGCGCCGAGCGCATCCGCGCCAGCAGCGCGGCGATGTCGTCGCCGGGGGTGATCTGGTAGCTGTCGGGCGCGAGCATCCCCTCGGGCGGCACCTCGCCGGCCTCGCCGGTCAGCAGCTCGAACCCCTCGAGCCCGCGCACCACCTGCCAGGCGGTCACACCGGGCACCACGACGATGCTGTATTGGGTATCGGCATCGGCGCGCAGCCGGTCGTATTCCGCCGGCGCCGGGGCCTCGGCCGCGGGGTCGAAGCGGGCCAGTTCCACGAATTGCGTGGTCGCCGGGTCGAGCTCGCGCATCTGCACGAAATTGCGGGTGACGCCGATCGTATACTGGATCTGCGCCCCGCAGGTCGAGGCGCCGCCGCGGGTGACGATATCGGCGATCCGCTCCATCGAGGCCCCGGCGGGGACGAGGAAGCTGCCGGCCTTCAGGCTCTGGTCGAGCCCGGCATAGGAGGTGCCGATCCGGAAGATCGCCGCCGAGGCCAGCGCCCCCTGCCCGGCCAGATCCTCGGCGACGCCGCGCATGCTCGCCCCCGGGGCGACCCGCAGGCAGATCGCGGCCTCGAGCGGGCCGGGGTTGCGGTATTCGCGCATCGCCCAGCCGACCGCGCCGCCGGCCAGGAACAGCGCCACCACCAGCAGCGTCAGCGTGTTCGAGGCCAGATTGCGCCACATCACGCGGGCTTTCCGAAGATCATGCTCGCATTGGTGCCGCCGAAGCCGAACGAGTTCGAGACCGCCACCCCGACCTTGCGCCGGCGCGGCGCGTTCGGGGCCAGGTCGACCGGGGTTTCCACCGCCGGATTGTCGAGATTGATGGTCGGCGGGCAGATCTGGTCGCGGATGGCGAGGATCGAGAACACCGCCTCGATCGCCCCCGCCGCGCCCAGAAGATGCCCGGTCGCGCCCTTGGTCGAGGACATGGTGACATTGGCCGCGTGATCGCCCAGCACCCGCTCGACCGCCGCCAGTTCGATCACATCGGCCATGGTCGAGGTGCCGTGGGCGTTGATGTAGTCGATGGCATCGGGCGCCAGCCCGGCATCGTCCAGCGCCGCGCGCATGCAGCGTTCGGCACCGTCGCCGTCCTCGGACGGGGCGGTGATGTGGTAGGCATCGCCCGACAGGCCGTAGCCCAGCACCTCGGCGTAGATCTTCGCGCCGCGCGCGCGGGCGTGTTCGTATTCCTCGAGCACCACCACCCCGGCGCCCTCGCCCATCACGAAGCCGTCGCGATCGGCATCATAGGGGCGCGATGCCTTGTCGGGTTCGTTGCCGCGCTTGGTCGAGAGCGCCTTGCAGGCGTTGAACCCGGCGATGCCGATCTCGCAGATCGCGGCCTCGGCGCCGCCGGCCACCATGATGTCGGCCGAGCCATACTTGATCAGCCGCGCGGCATCGCCGATGGCGTGGGCGCCGGTGGAACAGGCGGTGACCACGGCATGATTCGGCCCCTTGAAGCCGTGGCGGATCGCCACCTGCCCCGAGATCAGGTTGATCAGCGCCCCGGGCACGAAGAAGGGCGACACCCGGCGCGGCCCCTTTTCCTTCATCATGATCGCGGTATTGGCGATCGAGTTCAGCCCGCCGATCCCCGAGCCGATCATCACCCCGGTGCGCAGCTTCTCGGCCTCGCCCAGCGCGGCAAGGCCCGCGTCCTCGACCGCCTGCTGGGCGGCGGCCATGCCGAAGATGATGAAGGTATCGACCTTGCGCTGCTCCTTGGGCTCCATGTAGCGGTCGGCGTCGAAGGTGCCGTCGCTGCCGTCGCCGCGCTTCACCTCGCAGGCGTATTTGGTGACCACCTCCGACGCATCGAATTGCGTGATCGGCCCGCCGCCGGACTGCCCGGCGAGCAGCCGCTCCCAGGTCTTTTCCACCCCGTCGGCAAGCGGCGTGACCAGCCCCAGCCCGGTTACGACGACACGACGCATGCGCAAGCCCCCGATCCTCTGCACTTTCGGGGTGATACATGCGCCCCGCGCGCCGCGCAACAACACCGCGCCCCGGGGGCCGGAAGGGCGGCGGCGGGGCGCCGAGGAACCGGAACCCGCCCAGAACCGGCCCCCCGGCCGGCGGTGCATTGCCGCATCCCGCGCGCATGCCTAGAGTCCCGCCATGACCGCGCGGACCGACCCCGACACCGGACCAGATTCCCGGCTTGCGCTCCGGCGGCGCGGCCTGCCGGGGCGGGCGCGGCTCCTGTGGCGGGCGGGGCTGGTGCTGTTCTGCCTTGCCGCGGTCGCGGTGCTGGCGCTCACCAACCGCACCCTGACCGAACAGTTCACCGAATCGACCCGCAACCGCGCCGATGTGCGGCTGACGCTCTATTCCGGCAACCTCGTGGCCGAGCTGCAGCGCAATTCGGTGGTCCCGCAGCTTCTGGCCCGCGACCCCGAGCTGATCGGCTCGCTCCAGGGGCAGAGCTATTCGCTGACCACCCAGCGGCTGCTGGCCTATCTCGAGGAGATCGGCGGTGCCTCGCTGCTGCTGTTCGATGCCGAGGGAAGGGTGGTCGCCGCCACCAGCCGCACCCGGCTGGGCGAGAACCACCGCACCACCCAGCATTTCGTCGAGGCGATGCGCGCCCCGCGCACCGTCTTTACCTGGGAACAGGCGCCGGCAGGGGGGTTCCAGTTCGTCTATTCGCGCAAGATCGAGGGGCCGTCCGGCATCCTCGGGGTGATCGCGGTCGAGGTCGACCTGCGCCGGCTCGAACGCTCATGGGCGGGAACGCAGGATGCGGTCTTCGTCACCGATACCCAGGGCCAGATCATCCTCTCGACCAATCCGCGCTGGCGCGGCCAGGACGAGGCCGCCGCCCTCGCCTACGAGGCCACGCCCTCGCTCCTGCACCGGGCGCTGCGGGTGGCGCAGGATCTGGGGCTGACCCCGGCCGATGCGCTGCTGGGTGGCGAGGCGGTGCTGCGGCGCGACCAGCGGGTGCCGTTCCAGGGCTGGCGGATCGTCACCTACACCGCCTATTCCGGGGTCCGCGAGCGGGTAAACACCGTGCTCGCGCTCGAGGTGACACTGTTCGCGATCCTGCTGGCCGGCGGCTTCTGGCTGGCCTCGCGGCGCGCGGCCACGCGGCTGCGGGTGTTCCAGCGCGAATCGGCCGAGCTGCGGGCCCTGAACCTGCGCCTGCAACGCGAGATCGCCGAGCGCGAGAAGGTCGAGCGCACCCTCGAGGTGGCCGAGCAGACCATCGCCCAGTCCTCGAAGCTCGCCATCCTCGGCGAGATGTCGGCCGCGGTGAGCCACGAGCTGAACCAGCCGCTCGCGGCGATGAAGACCTATCTGGCCGGGGCGCGGCTGCTTCTGCAGCGCAAGCGGCCCGAGGAGGCGCTGTCGTCCTTCCAGCGCATCGACGACCTGATCGACCGGATGGGGGCGATCACCCGGCAGCTCAAGTCCTATGCCAGAAAGGGCGGCGAGGCTTTCGCGCCCTTCGACGTGCGCGCGGCGCTGTCGAACGCGCTGGCGATGATGGAGCCGCAGCTCAAGCCGCGCCGCGTCGCCATCAGCCGCGCGGTGCCGCCCGATCCGGTGATGGTGATGGGCGACGTGCTGCGGCTCGAACAGGTGATCGTCAACCTGCTGCGCAACGCGCTCGATGCCGTGAAGGAGGTCGAGCGCCCGGCGATCGACCTGATGCTGGTGGCCGGCGATCAGGTAAAGTTGACCGTGCGCGACAACGGCCCCGGCATCGCCAGCCTCGACAATGCCTTCGAGCCGTTCTTTACGACCAAGCCGGCCGGCGAGGGCACGGGGCTCGGCCTCGCGATCTCGTCGGGGATCGTGAACGATCTCGGCGGCCGCCTGACCGCCCGCAACGCGCCGGGCGGCGGCGCGGTGCTGGAAATCGTGCTGCCGGCCTGGCGCGGCGCTTCGGAACCGCCCGCCCGCCGGGCGACGGGTTAACCAGAGGAGAGAGACGGATGACCAAGGCCATGAAGATCGCCATCGTCGACGACGAGCGCGACATGCGCCAGTCGATCGGCCAGTGGCTCGCCCTCTCGGGCTTCGACACCGAGATCTTCGCCAGCGCCGAGGAGGCGCTCCGGGCGGTCGGGGCCGATTACCCGGGCATCGTCATCACCGACATCCGCATGCCGGGGATGGATGGCATGACCTTCCTGCGCAAGCTCAAGTCGATCGACTCGACCCTGCCGGCGATCATGATCACCGGCCACGGCGACGTGCCGATGGCGGTCGAGGCGATGCGGCTCGGCGCCTTCGACTTCCTCGAGAAGCCCTTCGATCCCGACCGGATGACCGAGCTCGCCAAGAAGGCGACCTCGGCGCGGCGCCTCGCGCTCGACAGCCGGGCGCTGCGCAGGGAGCTGTCGGACGGCGGCGCGATCATGGGCAAGCTCATCGGCCAGTCGGCGCCGATGGTGCGGCTGCGCGAGGACATCCTCGATCTGGGCCAGGCCGACGGCCATGTGCTGATCGAGGGCGAGACCGGCACCGGCAAGACGCTGGTCGCCCATGCGCTGCACGCGGTCGGGGCGCGGGCGGCGCGGCGCTTCGTCCTGGTCTCCTGCGCGGCCCTCGACGAGGAGACCCTGACCCGCCGCCTGTTCGGCCCGGCCGAGGACGGCGAGCCGGTGCCGGCCATGGAGGAGGCGCGCGGCGGCACGCTGGTGCTCGAGGACATCGAATCGCTCTCGCCCGCCGCCCAGGCGCGGCTGCTGGCAGCGATCAACGACCAGGGCAACCCGCCCGAGACCCGGGTGATCGCGATCTCGAACCTCCAGGAGCTGGGCCAGACCTGCGAATCGGTGCTGCGCCCCGACCTGTTCTACCGCCTCGCGGCGCTGCGCATCACCGTGCCGCCGCTGCGCCAGCGCGGCGAGGACATCCTGCTGCTCTTCACCGGCTTTTCCGAGCAGTTCGCCGACGAATACGGCTGCGAGGCGCCGCAGCTCTCGGCGCAGGACGCGGCCCAGCTTCTTCAGGCGCCGTGGCCGGGCAACATCCGCCAGCTCCTGAACGTGGCCGAGCGCGCGCTGCTCCAGAGCCGGCGCGGCACCGGCACCATCGCCTCGCTGCTGATGTCCGACGACGGCGAGGAGGGCGAATCGCGCCCGGCGATGACCACCGAGGGCAAGCCGCTCAAGGAATTCGTCGAGGCGTTCGAGCGCATGCTGATCGACAACACCATGCGCCGCCACAAGGGTGCGATCACCGCGGTGATGGAGGAACTCTGCCTGCCGCGCCGCACCCTGAACGAGAAGATGGCCAAATACGGGCTGCAGCGGTCGGATTATCTATAAGGGGGCGGGCGCGGCGCCCCCTCACCCCTCGGGCAGCTTGCGGGCATAAAGCTCGAGCCGGTGGTCGACGATCCGATAGCCGAGGCGCCGGGCGATACGTTCCTGCAGCGCCTCGATCTCGGGGTCGACGAATTCGATCACCTCGCCGGTGGCGATGTCGATGAGGTGGTCGTGATGGTCGCGGTCGGCGCTCTCGTAGCGGGCGCGGCCGTCGCCGAAATCGTGCTTCTCGAGGATGCCGGCCTCCTCGAACAGCTTCACGGTGCGGTAGACCGTGGCGATCGAGATCCCCGGATCGACCTGCGCGGCGCGGGCATGGAGCTCGATCACGTCGGGATGGTCCACCGCATCCTCGAGCACCGCGGCAATCACCCGCCGCTGCCCGGTCAGCCGCATGCCCTGCGCCTCGCAGCGCGAGAGAATGGATTGTTCCATGCCCGGCCCCCTGCCGTTGTCGGGGCCCTTTCATAGCCGCAGCCGGCCCGGAGGGGAAGCGGCGCGGGGGCGCGGCCGGCGCGCATGTCGTCATCGCGAGGCCGCAGGCGGGGCAATCCATGGCCCGGACACCTGCCCCGGGATTGCCACGGCCGCTGCGCGGCCTCGCAATGACGGGGAGAGAGGCCCGGCACCTTGCCCCGGGCCGGAGCAGCGGGGCACCGCCCCGCCCGGCCCGCCGCCCGGAGCGGGAGCGGAGGGCGGGGGAGGTATCCAGCGGGAAAGACGCTCAGGGCACGGCCAGCACCCGCCCGGCGGGCGCGAAAGCGCCCGCCCCCCGCAGGGCGGGCGCTGGCCGTGCGCCGGGGCCGCACGGCCGGTTCCTGTCGATACGCTGCGCGCGGCGCGAGGCGATGGCCTCGCGCCGTTCCAGCCGTAGCCCTCCCCCGTCATTGCGAGCCGCAGGCGAAGCAATCCATACGCCCGGCGATGGATTGCCGCGGCCGCTGCGCCGCCCCGCAATGACGGCACGGGCGGGAGCCCGCCTTGCCATGCCTGGCCGGACGTCGACATGCCGCCGCGGCTGGCATATATTGCCGGTGATCCCGCAGGAGCGTCGCAGGAGAGCTCATGGCCACCCGGAACGTCGTCCTGACCCAGGCCCAGTCCGCGATGGTCGACCGGCTGGTTGCGTCCGGGCGTTACCGGAACGCCTCCGAAGCCCTGCGGGCCGGACTGCGGCTGCTCGAACGCGAGGAAGCCGAGCTCGGGGCGCTGCGCGACCGGCTGGCGGCCGGGCTGGAACAGGCCCGGCGCGGCGATCTGGCCGGGGGAAGCGGCGAGGACGCGATCCGGCGCGCCTTCGCGGCGGCACGCACCCGGCGCTGATGGCGCGGCCCTGGCGCCTGACCCGGGCGGCCGAAGCCTCGCTTGCCGGGATCGCGAACTGGACGCTCGACACTTTCGGCCCGCGGCAGGCGGCGGCCTACGAGGAAGAGCTGATCGCCCGGTGTCGCGACATTGCCGCCGGCATCGCCCCGTCGCAGGACTGCCGGCGGATCATCGACCCGGACCTGCCCGAAAACCTGCGCTTCACGCGCTGCGGCCGGCATTTCATCGTCTTCACCGAGGAGGCCGGGCAGGTGATCGTCGTCGATATCCTTCACGTCCGCTCGGACCTTCCACGCCGGCTCGCGGCGCTGCACCCGCCCGGGGGGGCCGCATCCGGGCGGTGACCCCTCCGGCGTCGGTTCGATGATGCCCGATGTCGCATTCCGCCGTGCCCGGGGCGGGAAAGCGGCGCACAAGGGCCACGATCCCCCTCCCCTCCCGCGAGGCAGCCATGGCCGACGACGACATCATCCTTTCCGAACTCGACGACGACGACCTGGTCGCGCAGATGTTCGACGACCTCTATGACGGCCTCAAGGACGAGATCGAGGAAGGCGTCCACATCCTTCTCGGGCGCGGCTGGGCGCCCTATGACGTGCTCACCAAGGCGCTGGTCGCGGGGATGAAGATCGTCGGCGACGACTTCCGCGACGGCATCCTGTTCGTCCCCGAGGTGCTGCTCGCCGCCAATGCGATGAAGGGCGGCATGACGATCCTCAAGCCGCTGCTGGCCGAGACCGGCGCGCCGCGCATGGGCAAGATGGTGATCGGCACCGTCAAGGGCGACATCCACGACATCGGCAAGAACCTCGTGTCGATGATGATGGAGGGCGCGGGCTTCGAGGTGGTGGACCTCGGCATCAACAACGCGGTCGAGAAATATCTCGAGACCCTCGAGGTCGAGAAGCCCGACATCCTCGGCATGTCGGCGCTGCTGACCACGACCATGCCCTACATGAAGATCGTCATCGACACGATGAAGGAGAAGGGCATCCGCGAGGATTACATCGTCCTGGTGGGCGGCGCCCCCCTGAACGAGGAATTCGGCCGCGCCATCGGCGCCGACGCCTATTGCCGCGACGCGGCGGTGGCGGTCGAGACCGCGAAAAGCCTCGTCGCCCGGCGCCACAACCAGGGCGTCACCGCCTGAGCGGGCGCCATGCCCGCCCCCAGTGACCGGATCCTGACCGAAGCCGGCCTCGCCCCCCGGGGCGAGGGCCGGCTTCTGGTCATCGCCTGCGGGGCGCTGGCGCGCGAGATCATCGCCATCCGCGACGCCAACCGCATGACCCATCTCGACCTGCAATGCCTGCCGGCGATCCTGCACAATTCGCCGCAGCGCATCCCGGCGCTGGTCGAGGCGGCGGTGCTCGAGGCCCGCGGCCGCTACGAGACCGTCTTCGTGGCCTATGCCGATTGCGGCACCGGCGGGCTCCTGCGCGCGACCTGCGACCGGCTCGGGGTGGCGATGCTCGAGGGGCCGCATTGCTATTCGTTCTTCGAGGGCAACGACATCTTCGCCGAACACGGCGAGGGCACGACCTTCTGGCTGACCGATTTCCTCGCCCGGCAGTTCGATGCCTTCGTGATCCGGCCGCTCGGCCTCGACCGGCATCCCGAGCTGCGCGACATGTATTTCGGCAATTACGAAAAGCTGGTGTATCTGGCGCAATCCGACGACCCGGCGCTGACCGAGGCGGCGCGCGAGGCGGCGGATTATCTGGGGCTCGAGTTCGAGCGCCGCGCCACCGGCTTCGGCGATCTGGCGAGCGCGATCGCGGCGCTGCGGTAGGGCCGGGCCTCAGGCCGCCAGCGCCGCCGCGGCATGGTCGCGAATGCGCGCGATCATCGAGCGCAGCCCGTTCGAGCGCTGGGCGGACAGGTTCTCCTCGAGCCCGAGCCGCGCCAGCTCCGCCGGCGCATCGACCGCGCCCACCTCCTCGAGCGGCAGCCCGTCGTAAAGCGCGTGCAGCACCGCCACGAGGCCGCGCACGATCATCGCATCCGAATCGCCCCGGAACCCGAACCGCCCGCCGGCGATCTCGGGGACCAGCCAGACCTGGCTCGCGCAGCCCGAGACCTTCCACTCCGGCGTCATCCATTCCTCGCCCAGGGGCGGCATCGCCCGGCCGAGCTCGATCACATGCCGGTAGCGGTCCTCCCAGTCGTCGAGAAAGGCGAAAGTGTCGGCAATGTCCTCGAAGGCGGCGCTGGCCATGACGGTTCTCCCGTGGATCCGCCCCTGACCTAGGCGCGAAGGCGGACCGGGTCCAGAGGGGGGCGGCGGCGGGGACGGGGGGAGAGCGTCACGCCCGGCCATCCCCTCCCCGTCATTGCGAGGCGGCGCAGCCGCCGTGGCAATCCATACGCGGGGGCCATGGATTGCTTCGCTGGCGCTCACAATGACGGGGGAGGCGGTGCTGCGCTGATCCGGCCCCCTAGGGGCGAAGCACCCGGCCACCTCGCCCCTCGTCATTGCGAGGCGGCGCAGCCGCCGTGGCAATCCACACCCCCGGGCCATGGATTGCTTCGCCTGCGGCTCGCAATGACGGGGGATGACGTCGCGCCACTCAACCGTCATTGCGAGGCCGCGCAGCGGCCGTGGCAATCCATCGGGGGCGGGCCCTGCGTCGGGCCATGGACAAAGCCGCCACGCCAGCAGTGACGACGCGCGCCCCCGCACGGCACGCTTTCCAGACCGGGCGCCATGGGGTAGGTCTGGGGCGACCCGCGATCCGCCGGGACCGAAGCGAGACGAGAGCGATGCTGCGCCCCCTGCCCCTTCTCCTGATCGCCGCGCTGGCGCTGTCCGGCTGCGGGCGGCTCGCGCAATCGCGGCTCAACCCGGCCAACTGGTTCGGCCCGTCCCGCCCGGCCCCCGCCGCGCCGGTGCAGGCCGCGACTCCCGACAGCCGCGTGACCGTGGCGCAGGTGGGCACGATGGCGATCGAGCCTACGGAATCGGGCGCGATCCTGCGCGCCACCGGCATCATGCCGGGACAGGGCTGGTTCAACGCCCGGCTCGTGCGGGTGGACTCCGGGCCCGGGACGCTCGCCTATGCCTTCCGGGCCGAGCCGCCGCCCGGCGGGGCCGGCGCCGGGCAGCAGGCGATCACCGCCGCCCGCTCGCTGAGCCATGCCGATCTGGCCGGGATCACGCAGGTCCGGGTGCTCGGACAGGACAACCTGCGCGAGGCCCGGCGCTGAGCGGCCGCGCCGCCGGAGCATTTCGCCGCCAGATCGCCGTATCCGGCGCCCGCGACGAGCCCCAGCCACAGCGGACCCGGTGAACCGGACCGGACGCGGCCGGCGCTAAAGCGGCACCGTCACCACATGCTGGCCGTCGACGGCAAGGCCGACCCGGCCCTCGCAGAGTTGCAGCGCCTGTTCCCCGAACACCGCGCGCCGCCAGCCCGACAGCGCCGGCAGGTCGCGCTCGCCGGCCGCGATCGCGTCGAGATCGGCGGCCGAGGCGATCAGCCGCGGCGCCACGTCCTCGGTCGCGGCCCGGGCCTTGAGGAGCACCCGCAGAAGCTCGGCCAGCGCCGGGTTCACCTGCAGCGGCCCGCGTTCCTCGTCATGGCGCGGCAGGTCCTCGGGGGCGAGCGCGGCGGCCCGGCGCAGCGCGGCGAGGATGCCCTCCTGCACGTCGCCGCGCCGCCCCTCGCGCTGCAGGAGCCGCGACTTGGCCAGCTCCTCCTCGTTCGCCGGCCGGGTCGAGGCCAGTTCCAGCAGCGCATCGTCCTTGAACACCCGCGAGCGCGGCACGTCATGGCTCTGGGCATATTCCTCGCGAAAGCGCGCCAGTTCGCGCACCGCGGCCATGTGGCGCGGGGCATGGCTGCGGGTCTTGACCCGCTCCCAGGCATCGCCGGGATCGGTGCGGTAGGTATCGGGATCGGTGAGGACCGCCATCTCCTCGTCGAGCCACGAGGCCCGCCCGGTGCGTTCGAGCCGCGCCGCCAGCGCCTCGTAGATCACCCGCAGATGGGTGACATCGGCCAGCGCATAGCGCAGCTGCGCCTCCGAGAGCGGCCGGCGCGACCAGTCGGTGAAGCGCGAGCTCTTGTCGATCGTGACCTTGGCCACCTTCTTGGCGAGGGTCTCGTAACCCACCTGCTCGCCATAGCCGCAGACCATGGCCGCAACCTGGGTGTCGAACAGCGGGAAGGGCACCATGTCCTGGTCGACGACGAAGATCTCGAGATCCTGCCGCGCGGCATGGAACACCTTGACCACGTCGCGGTTGCGGAACAGCCGGTAGAGCGGCGCGAGCGACAGCCCCGGCGCCAGCGGATCGACGATCACCGCCCCCTCCTCGCCCTTGCCGGGATGGGCGAGCTGGATCAGGCAGAGCTTCGCGTAATAGGTGCGCTCGCGCAGGAATTCGGTATCGACAGTGACATAGGGGAAGGTTGCGGCGCGGTCGCAATAGGCGGAAAGCGCCTCGGTCGTGGTGATGATGTCCATTGAGCCCCGTTGGCCTTGCGGTATCCGCCGAGTCTTAGGCCAGCGGCCGGAGGATGAAAAGGCGGGGGGTGGGGGAGGCGGAGCCGGCCGCTGCCCCCGTCATTGGGAGGCGGCGGAGCGGGCCGTGGCAATCCACGGGGTCGGGCTGCGCACCCGGCCCCGGGACAGGACGCCCGGCCACCCCTCCCCCGTCATTGCGAGGCCGCGAAGCGGCCGTGGCAATCCACGGGGCCGGGGAATGGATGGATTCGCCTGCGGCTCGCAATGACGGAGTGCCGCCCGGCCGGCGCGAGGCCATCGCCTCGCGCCGCTCGTAGCGTATCGACACGAACCGGCCGTGCGCCCAGCGCACGGCCAGCGCCCGCCCTGCCGGGGGCGGGCGCTACACGCGCCCGCCGGGCGGGCCCTAGCCGTGCCCTGAGCGCCGCTCTGACCCAGGCCTTCCCCGCCCTCCGCTCGCGCTCCGGGCGGCGGGCCGGGCGGGGCGGTGCCCCGCCGGTCCGGCCCGGGGGCACCGTGGCCAGCCCCCTCTCCCCCGTCATTGCGAGGCGGCAAAGCCGCCGTGGCAATCCACGAGGCACGGCGCCGGAATGGATTGCTTCGCCTGCGGCTCGCAATGACGGGGAACGGGTCCGCAATGACCGGGGGGACGCCCCTACCCCGGCCGCACCACCCCCCGCCCGCCGGCCGCGAAGCGGCGCAGCACCTGCGGATAAAGGCGGTGCTCCTCGGCCAGCACCCTTGCGGCGAGGCTGGCCTCGGTATCGTCCGGCCGCACCGGCACCCGCGCCTGGCCGAGGATCGGTCCGGCGTCGAGCGCCGCGGTCACCTCGTGGACGGTGCAGCCCGCCATGCGCTCGCCGGCCGCCAGCGCCCGGGCATGGGTGTCGAGGCCGGGATAGGCCGGCAGCAGCGAGGGATGGATGTTGAGCGCCCGGCCCTGCCAGCGGGCGACGAACTCCGGCGACAGCACCCGCATGAATCCGGCGAGGCAGAGCAGGTCGGCGCCGGCGCGGTCGAGCTCGGCCTGCAGCGCGGCCTCGAAACCGGCCCGGGTCGCATGCGCGGCGCGCGCGACCACCACCGCCTCCACCCCGAGCGCGCGGGCCCGGGCGATGCCGCCGGCATCCTCGCGATCCGCCAGCACCAGCACCGGCCGCGCCGGATGGCCGGGATCGCCCGGATCCCCCGGATCGTCCGGCCCCCCCGGCGCCATCGAGCGGACCAGCGCCTCCATGTTCGAGCCGCTGCCCGAGATCAGGATTGCGACCCGGCGCCGGTTCACGGGTGACGGCCGGTGAGGGTCACGCCGGTGCCCGGGGCGATATGGCCGAGGGTGAAGACGGTCTCGCCCTCGGCGCGCAGCAGCCCGGCGAGCGCCTCGGCCCGCGCCTGCGCCACCACCGCGACCATGCCGATCCCGGCATTGAAGGTGCGCAGCAGCTCGCCCTCCCCGAGCCCGCCGGCATCGCGCAGCCAGCCAAAGACCGGCGGCAGTTCCCAGGCGCCGCGGTCGATCACCGCGCCCAGCCCCTCGGGAAGGATGCGCGGCAGGTTCTCGGGCAGCCCGCCGCCGGTGACATGGGCAAGCCCGTGCACCCCGCCGGCGCGGATCGCCGCCAGCGCCGGGCGGACATAGAGCCGCGTGGGCTCGAGCAGCACCTCGCCGAGGCTGCCTTCGGCGAACGGCGCCGGCGCCTCCCAGCCGAGCCCGGCTTCCGCGACGATCCGGCGCACCAGCGAGAAGCCGTTGGAATGCACCCCGCCGGACGCGAGGCCGAGCACCACGTCGCCGGCCTCCACCTCGCGCGGCAGCCCGGCCCCGCGCTCCATGGCGCCGACCGCAAAGCCCGCGAGGTCGAAGTCGTCGCCGGCATACATGCCCGGCATCTCGGCGGTCTCGCCGCCGATCAGGGCGCAGCCGGCGGCGGCGCAGCCGCGCGCGATCCCGCCGACCACCGCGGCCGCGCGCTCGACATCGAGCCGGCCGGTGGCGAAGTAATCGAGGAAGAACAGCGGCTCCGCCCCCTGGCAGACCAGATCGTTCACGCACATCGCCACGAGGTCGATGCCGATCCCGTCGAGCAGGCCGGTCTCGATCGCGAGCCGCAGCTTGGTGCCGACCCCGTCGGTCGCGGCCACGAGGACCGGATCGGCGAATCCGGCCGCGCGCGGATCGAAGAGCGCCCCGAACCCGCCGAGCCCGCCCATGACCCCCGGGCGCCGCGTCGCCTTCGCCAGGGGCGCGATCCGCGCGACCAGCGCATTGCCGGCGTCGATATCGACCCCCGCCTGCGCATAGGTGAGACCTTGCTTCCGGGTCATCGCATCCTCCGTCCGGGACCGGGATTCCGCCTCCCCGTAGCGGATCGCCGCGCGCGGCACCATGGGGGTTGGTGGGGGGTTGGTAGGCCCGGAGGGATTCGAACCCCCAACCAAAGCGTTATGAGCGCTCAGCTCTGACCGTTGAGCTACGGGCCCCCGCCGCCCGGCTAGCCTGCGGCGGCGCGCCGGTCAACGCAAGTCAGCGCAGCTGGCTGTCCTTGGAGCCGCGCCGGTTGATGCCGCCGCGCAGGGCCGGGCGGCGGTCGCGTTCGTTCTGGCAGGCGAGGCAGAGCTTCACCCCCGGCACCGCTTCGCGGCGGGCGGGCGGGATCTCCTCGCCGCATTCGGCGCATTCCGCCAGCGCCTCGCCGACCGGCGCACGCTGCAGCGCCTTCATCCGCGCCAGTTCATCCTCGATCGAGGCCTCGATCTGCTCATGCACCGCCCCGTCCTGGGCCCAGCCGACTGCCATCGCGCCACCTCCACGGGATGGATCTGGGACGGGGGCGGCGGAAAGTCAAACCAGGCGGGGCCCGTCCCGCCGTCGTTGCGAGGCCGCAGGCGAATCCATCCATGGCCCGGGCGCGGGTTCATGTGCGCGGCTCACTCCATGGATTGCCGCGGCCGCTTCGCGGCCTCGCAATGACGGGGGAGAGGCGGCCGGCCCCTGCCCCGGGCCGGACCAGCGGGGCACCGCCCCGCCCGGCCCGCCGCCCGGAGCGGGAGCGGAGGGCGGGGAAGGTATCCGGCGGGAAAGACGTTCAGGGCACGGCCAGGGCCCGCCCGGCGGGTGCGAAGCGCCCGCCCCCCCGCAGGGCGGGCGCTGGCCGTGCGCCGGGGCCGCACGGCCGGTTCTTGCGGATATTGCGT
>Ga0172382_10004856_pt1 | contig 20343 bp, 13 predicted proteins | sample Leawel138RmetaG_FD_122245 | JGI IMG/M metagenome (GOLD analysis project Ga0172382, IMG submission 122245) | Leachate microbial communities from a municipal landfill in Southern Ontario, Canada - Leachate well 138R metaG | ecosystem: Engineered > Solid waste > Landfill > Unclassified | place... | reverse complement strand
GCCGCCGAACAGCTTGATGGTGTCCATGGTGGCCATGGCCAGGCCGGCGCCGTTGACCAGGCAGCCGATGTTGCCGTCGAGCTGAATGTAGGCCAGGTCGAACTTGCTGGCTTCGACTTCAGCGGGGTCTTCTTCGTCGAGGTCGCGGTATTCAACGATTTCCGGATGACGGTACAACGCGTTCGAGTCGAAGTTGAACTTGGCGTCCAGGGCAATGATGTTGTTCTTGCTGTCGCGGTTCAACGGGTTGATCTCGACCAGCGAAGCATCGGTGTCCATGTAGCACTGATACAGCTTTTGGAAGATGTCTACGGCCTGATCCAGCGATTCGGCGGGCAGCTCGATTGCCTTGGCAATTTTTACGGCCTGCTCTTTGGTAAAGCCAACCAGCGGGTCAATGTACTCGGTAATGATCTTCTCGGGCGTGGACTCGGCCACTTCCTCGATATCCATACCGCCTTCGCTCGAGGCGATGAAGGCCACTTTTTGAGTGGCACGGTCGGTTACCAGGGAAACGTAGTATTCCTTCTGGATGTCGGCGCCTTCTTCAATGTAAAGGCGACGCACCTTCTGGCCTTCGGGGCCGGTCTGGTGAGTGACCAGTTGCATGCCCAGAATCTCGGAAGCCAGCTTGCGCACTTCGTCGATGGAACGAGCCAGCTTAACGCCGCCGCCCTTGCCACGACCGCCCGCGTGAATCTGTGCCTTGACGACCCATACCGGACCGCCCAGTTTTTCAGCTGCAGCCACAGCCTCGTCTACGGAAAACGCAGGGATCCCGCGCGGCACCGTCACGCCAAATTTCTTCAGCAGTTCCTTGCCTTGATACTCGTGAATTTTCATTGGTTACCTGTCAGAACGTAATAATGAGAAGAAAGCTTTTCTTGGTGTATTTGCAACACACCTGTTTGCCGGAAACATCGCGTCTATTCTCGTTGGGGCTCGCCTTTTTCGGGCGCCACATACCAACGAGGATAGTGTTTGGCCGCCACCGGGCCGTCCGTACGCAGCGCATGGCAACCGTCGAGTTCGAACGGCTTTTTATCAGACTGCTTGCCCGTGCGTGCGCGCTCTTCGCGCATGCGGCCGGCCATGCACTGCACGGCCACCGTGGGCAGAAGATACGAGAGCTCGGTTAAATGCGTGCAGCCTGCGGCTTGGCCGAAGCGGTCTTTGACCGCGTGACGGAACTTGCGCAAAAGATTAAGGCCCACCAGTTTGTGGTAGGCCGGTGCGATGGAGAAACAGTTTTCGTCGAAAGGCGCCGCATCGTAAGCCGCCTGAGCAGCCGTGATGGTGAAATCTTTATCGACAGTGACCCGCAGGTGCATGTTGTGCACCGGCACGCCCTTTTTATGGGTTGTGCCATTTTCGCGCGGAAAATCATAATCCTTTACGTCGATGAGCTCGGCGTCCAGATCCCATTGTCCGTCACTGCGGGCATAGGCATCTACACGCACAGAGCGCGTATGCAGCAATTCGCGGGGAACGTCTGGCAAAGGAAGGGGCATTGAAAGGCAGATTGGGCGGTTACGACAAACTGATCAAGTATAACGCAGCGCGCCAACGCCGGCTAAGACCAGCCGGCGCATTGCCGCCCGCCAATGCGCCGGCCGCCCCTGAACGGAGCAAGCCGGCAAAGTACACGAACCGAAACGGGAGTCAGGCCGCACGCAAGGTGCGAGCCGCCTGCACCATGGCTTCGAGCGCCCCCCTCGTTTCGGGCCAGCCTCGGGTTTTCAGACCACAGTCGGGGTTGACCCAAAGCCTCTCGCCAGGCAAACGGGCGGCTGCATTTTGCATCAAGGACACCATGGACTCGATGGTAGGCAGGTTGGGCGAGTGAATGTCATATACCCCCGGACCGATATCGTTCGGGTACGAAAAGTCTTCGAATGCGCCCAGCAGTTCCATATTGGATCGCGAGGTTTCAATGGTGATGACATCGGCGTCCATGGCGGCAATGGCTTCGATAATGTCGTTGAACTCGGAGTAGCACATATGGGTGTGAATCTGCGTGCCGTCTTCGATGCCGGAGGTCGCCAGGCGAAAGCTCTCGACCGCCCACTCAAGATAGGCCTGCCAGTCGTCTCGACGCAAGGGCAGCCCTTCGCGAAACGCGGGCTCGTCGATCTGAATGACCCTGATCCCCGCCTGTTCCAGATCGGACACCTCGTCGCGCAGTGCCAAGGCCAGCTGACGGCAGGTGTCCCGCCGCGGCTGGTCGTCGCGCACGAACGACCACTGCAACAAGGTGACCGGCCCGGTCAACATGCCCTTGACCGGCTTTTCGGTAAGCGACTGGGCGTAACTGCTCCAGCCAACCGTCATGGGCGCCGGCCGCAAGACATCGCCGTAGATGATTGGCGGCTTGACGCAACGCGAGCCGTAGCTTTGCACCCACCCGTTCTGCGTGAAGGCGAAGCCCGCGAGCAATTCACCGAAGTACTCGACCATGTCGTTACGCTCGGCTTCGCCATGCACAAACACGTCCAGGCCGATTTCTTCCTGGAAGCGGATGGCCGACTCGATCTCTGCGCGCACGGCTTTCTCGTAGGCCGCATCGGAAAGCGCCCCGTGCCGCCAATCGCGCCGCAAGCGCCGGATTTCGGCTGTTTGCGGGAACGAGCCGATGGTGGTGGTGGGATAGGCAGGCAACCCAAGCTCCTTGCGCTGCACAGCAATACGCTGTTTGAACGGAGTGCGGGCCTGTGACAAGTTGTGCGAATCAGCCAACTGTCGGCGCACGGCTTCGTTATGGGTGCGAGCCGATTGACGACGCGATTGCAGCGCTGCGCGCTGGACGTGCACGGCAGCCGCCTGAGCCTGATCAAGGTCGTCGTTCAGCATGTGAACCAGCAGCGCGAGCTCATCCAGCTTTTGCACGGCAAACGACAGCCACGACTTCAATTCTGGATCGAGTTGAGTTTCAAGGTCTAAATCGACAGGCACATGCGCCAGTGAGCAAGAGGGCGCCAGCCAAAGACGCTCGCCCAGTAGCTCGCGCAAAGGCTGCAACAGTTGCAGGCGGTCGTCCAGGTCTGTACGCCAGATATTTCGGCCGTCTACAACCCCCGCGGAAAGCACCTGGTCGCCTTGAAGAACGGCGGCAACCTGCGCAGCCTGCTCGGGTGCGCGAACCAGATCAATGTGCAGCCCTTGCACGGGCAAGCCCTGAATCGCAGCCAGATTGTGAGCAATCGAACCAAAGTAGCTGGCAAGCAAAGTGTTGACACCTGCCCTGGCGATCTCGCCGTACACCGTCTTGAACGCCTGCTGCCATGCAGCGGGAAGATCAAGCACCAAAATGGGTTCGTCTATTTGTACCCATTGCACGCCCTGTTCCTTCAAGCGTTCCAGCACCTGCATGTACACGGGCAACAAGCGGGAAAGCAGCTTGAGCTTGCCTTCGTCTTGCGGGCCGTTGGGGTAGGCGTCGCCCTTGGCCAGCCAAAGCCAGGTCAGCGGGCCGGGGATGACCAGCTTGGCCGCATAACCCAGTGCCTGCGCCTGCTCGACCTGGTCAAACAACTCAGTGCGCGCAATACGGAACGTTTGCTCCGGAGTCAGCTCGGGCACGATGTAGTGGTAATTGGTGTCAAACCACTTGGTCATTTCGCATGCAGCTGCGGGCGTACCCGAGGGCGCTCGTCCACGGGCCATGCGAAACAGCGTATCCAGCTCAACGGGTTGGCTCGACGGTTGGCCAAAACGCGCCGGAACCACACCCAACGTGGTTGTCCATTCAAGCATAGGGTCGTACCAGGCAAAATCACCCACCGGAACCAGGGCGGCCTTGTTATTGGGCGACCCAGCCTGCAAGGCCCAATGCCGGCGCCGCAGTTCACTTCCGGTTGCAAGTAGCGAAGCCTCGTCGCCCTTGCCCGACCAATACGCTTCAAGTGCGAACTTCAATTCGCGTTGCGCACCCATGCGTGAAAAACCCAAACTATGAAAAGTACCCATTTCTCTCTCTAATCAAACAAGCTGAACCGCCGTCATCCGGCACAACTCGTGCCGGAATGCAACGCTTGCAGAGCATTATGCAGGTACAATTGAATGAATCAAAATCAAATCGAACATCATTAACATGAATAAATCTCAACCAAATCATGCTAGAAATCCGGCATCTTGAAACCCTTACCGCCATCCGCGAAGCCGGCAGCTTGCAAGAGGCCGCCGACAGGCTGCATGTCACGCAATCGGCCCTGTCGCACCAATTGCGCGATCTTGAAACCCGCCTGAAAACGCCCTTGCTTAACCGACGTACCCGGCCGGCGCGCCTTACCACCGCAGGTTTGCGCATAATTGCGCTGGCCGACGAGGTGCTGCCCCGATTGAAAGCAACCGAGCGCGAACTGCAGCGCCTTGCGGCCGGAAAAACCGGGCGGCTGCATTTGGCCATTGAATGCCACTCGTGCTTTCAGTGGCTGATGCCGGCCCTGGATGCATTCCGTCAAGACTGGCCCGATGTAACGCTTGACCTGTCGGCGGCTTTTTCTTTTGCCCCGTTTCCCGCCTTGGTGCGTGGCGACCTCGATGTGGTCATCACCTCTGACCCGCAAGAGATCGAGGCCATTTGTTATTTGCCGCTGTTCCGTTACGAACTGGTATTGGCGGTCTCGGCAAGCAACCCCCTATCGCAATACCGCTACATCGAGCCGCAACAGCTGGACGACCAGGTGTTAATAACCTACCCCGTAGACAGGCAGCGGCTCGACATATTCACCGCTTTTCTGGATGCCGAAGGGGTTGAGCCAGAATCAGTCCGCACAGCCGAGCTCACACCCATGATCGCGCAGTTGGTGGCCAGCCAGCGCGGCGTGGCTGCATTGCCAAACTGGGCACTAAGCGAATATCTGGATCAGGGGTGGTTGCGTATCTGCCATCTGGGCGAGCACGGCGTGTGGCGCACCCTATATGCGGCGGTTCGCGTTGAAGACGTAGATACGCATTACATAAAGGCGTTTGTCGATAAAGCGCAAGAAATTTGCTTTAACACGCTACAGGGTATTAAAGCCGCCAAAACGCATAAGCCCGCGTCGCGCGCCTGAGACGGCGCCTTGACACTGGCCCGAACCTGACCGCAGGCAAGGAAAAGTGCCGGCAAGTTAGGCGGTGCTACGTGTCGAGTTCGCCCAATATTTGCTTGAGGCAACTTGACGAAAACCCCCGCGAAGCCAGAAAGCGGAACTGACGCGCATACTCTTTGGCGTCGGCCGGTGCACTGCCGAATTTTTTCTTCCAGACTTCGGTGGCTCGCTGCAGTTCGGTGGCCTGCAGGTCGTGGCGGATGCTGCTGAGCTGATCGTCGGACAACCCGTGCTGGCGTAGCTCTTGTAAAACCAAGGCCGAGCCTTTTTGCGCGCCCCGGCGTTGCGCCAGATTTTGAGCAAAGCGTTGGTTGGACAACCAATTGTCGCGCTCGAGCGCGTCGAGCACCTGTTCCAGTTCTTGCGGATTGCCGGGGTCGACGTGCGACGCCAGTTTGCGCGCAAGCTCGAGCCGGGAATGCTCGCGGCGCGAAAGCAACGATACCGCCCGGGCTTTAAGCGAAGGCCCCGGCCTTTTGGGCTTGGGCGCCAATTGCTCGAAATCTTGATTGTCGGGGTCAGCCATACGTGACGAGCGTTTCAAAATGGTGGGCCGCCGCCAGACCGTAGGCGGCGGCCCATGAACAAACCCAAAAAAGCTTGATGCAAAGGTTTATTCGGGCAGTTCTTGGTCGGTGTCGTCGGTTACCTGCACCGCAGCAACGCCGCCGGCATGCGCCACCACACCAAGTTGCTCGCGTACCTTGTTTTCGATTTCGAACGCCATTTGGGGGTGTTCTTTAAGGTAGTCGCGCACATTGTCTTTACCTTGCCCGATACGGGTGCCGTCGTAGCTGTACCAGGCGCCGGCCTTGTCGACGATGCCGGCTTGCACGCCAAGATCGATGATTTCGCCCTCGCGCGAGATGCCCGCACCGTAAAGGATGTCGAATTCGGCTTGCTTGAAGGGTGGCGCCACCTTATTTTTAACAACCTTGACGCGGGTTTCGTTGCCGACGACTTCGTCGCCCTTTTTGATGGCGCCGATACGGCGGATATCGAGACGCACCGACGAATAGAACTTAAGTGCATTGCCCCCGGTGGTGGTTTCGGGGTTGCCGAACATGACGCCGATTTTCATGCGGATTTGGTTGATGAAAATGACCATGCAATTGGCGCGCTTGATATTGGCGGTGAGCTTGCGCAAGGCCTGGCTCATGAGGCGGGCTTGCAGGCCGGGCAGGGAATCGCCCATGTCGCCTTCGATTTCGGCTTTGGGCACCAGGGCTGCGACCGAGTCGATGACGATAAGGTCGACCGAGCCTGAGCGCACCAGAGCGTCGGTGATTTCAAGGGCTTGTTCGCCGGTATCGGGCTGCGAAATAAGCAGATCGGTAAGGTTGACGCCAAGTTTGGATGCGTATTGAACGTCGAGCGCGTGCTCGGCGTCGATAAACGCGCAGGTACCGCCGATTTTTTGCATTTCGGCAATAACTTGCAGGGTAAGCGTGGTTTTACCGGAGGACTCAGGACCGTAGATTTCGACAACCCGGCCACGGGGCAGCCCGCCGACGCCCAGAGCAATATCAAGCCCGAGCGAACCAGTGGAAACCACCTGGATGTTGTGCTCGACCTGGTTGTCGCCGTAGCGCATTACCGACCCTTTGCCGAACTGCTTGTCGATTTGCGATAAGGCTGCGGCAAGCGCCTTGCTGCGTTCGGCTGCGGCGGCTTTGCTTTGTTTGTCGTCCATACGAAGGGTCCCTAAGAAACGAACATTGATCTGAGCGGGCATGGTTGCCCACACTTGGTGACGGCGATTATGGCATCAAATTATACTGTATAAAAATACAGATACTCAAGAAATGCCGTATTAACCCGTAGTGGCAAGCTGCGGGGCGGGTGTCAGAATGGTTGCTTCAGCCGGCTTGCCCAAGCACCCATGCGAATCCTGATCGCCGAAGACGATAGTATTCTTGCCGATGGACTTTCTCGTTCATTGCGATATGAAGGCTATGCCGTAGATGTCGTCAACGACGGCTCAAGCGCCGATTCGGCGCTTAAGCTGCAAAGCTTCGATCTGCTGATACTCGACCTTGATCTTCCGGCATTAAAAGGCTTGTCGGTGCTGCGCCAGTTGCGCCAGCGCCAAAGCTCATTGCCGGTACTGATTTTAACGGCCGCCGACACAATTGAACAGCGCGTGCAAGGGCTGGACCTGGGCGCCGACGACTACATGGCCAAACCCTTCGCGCTGTCTGAACTCGAAGCACGGGTGCGCGCCCTGACCCGCCGGAGCGCAGGGACCAGCCAGGCCCTGCTGCGCCACAAGCGCCTTAGCTACGACCTTAACGGCCGTACAGCACGCATCGACGACCAACCACTCGAGCTTTCGGCCCGCGAAACCAGCCTGCTTGAAATTTTTCTTTCTCGTTGCGGCCGCATGATCAGCAAACATCAGTTGGTCGACCTGCTATGTGAATGGGGCGAAGAAGTCACCACCAACGCGATCGAAGTCTACGTGTATCGTTTGCGCAAAAAAATCGAGCCCAGCGGTGCCCGCATCGTAACGATACGGGGCTTGGGTTACAGCCTTGAGCCCGATTCGGGCGAGCACTGAGCAACCTGGGTTCGCTTACCATGCCGCATCCCAGCGTACACCCCGACAGCACCAGCCGCGCCCCGGCCGCCTCGCACCGAAAATTCAAGTCGCAAAGAAACAAGACCCTGCTGGGCAAAATCCTGATCTGGATGTTCGGCCCCTTGTTTCTGCTGTGGACCATCGGCATCGTCATTACCTACTTCATTGCGCAGAACATCGCCAACGCGCCGTACGACCGCACTCTTACTGATCACCTGCGCCTGCTCAAGTACGAAGTCGAACAACAAAATGTACGCCAGGGGGTCGAGCTGTCGGTTTCCGCCCTGACCATACTCAGCGGCGAGAACGGACGGCCGGCTCGCTGGCAGATACGCGACGCCAACGGCGATTCGCTTGCGGGCAATGCCAGTATCCCCCTGCCCGACAACTGGGCCTACGAGAAGGATAAATTCAAGTTCCACAACGAAACCCTAGATGGGCAAAGCGTCCGGGTGGCCTACGTTTGGGGAGCGCGCGATCGGGAAGGCGAAACCTTTTTGACCCTGGTTGCCGAAACAAACGACAGGCGCGGCGTACTCCAGCAAGAAATTCTGACCGGCATGCTGACACCGCAGCTGATCGTTCTGCCGCTGGCCGCCCTGCTTGCTGGCCTGGGCCTGACCCAGGGGCTGGAGCCGCTCAGCGTGCTGCAAGAGCGTATTCGTGCGCGCCGCCCCAACGATTTTTCTCCGATCAATGAAGACCTGGCCCCAGCCGAGATTGCGCCGCTGGTGGCGGCCATGAACGAGCTGCTTGTCCAACTGGCGGCCGGCACAGAAAGCCAGCGCCGATTTGTGTCCAACGCCGCCCATCAGTTAAAGACACCGCTTGCCGGCATGCGCACCCAAGCCGAACTGGCCCTGCGCGAGAAAGACCCCGTTAAGGTCGATCAAAGCCTGCACCAACTGGTGAAAGGTACCGAGCGAGCAACACGGCTGGTGAATCAGTTGCTGGCGTTGACCCGCGCCGAGCACTCGGCAAACCCAGGGCAGTTCGTGCTTGAAAAAATCGACCTTAACACCCTGGCTGAAACACAAACGCGCCAGTTTGTCGACCGGGCCATCCAACACGGCATAGACCTGGGTTTCGAGGCTCAGCCTGTACCGCAGTGGGTACAGGGGCACGGCGTGCTGCTTTCTGAGCTCTTGGCCAATCTGATCGATAACGCTCTGCTTTACACTCCCGCCGGCGGATGGGCCACCGTGCGGGTCATTGCCGGCACCGCCACCGCGGGCATCGAGGTCGAGGACTCTGGAAGCGGCATCGCGCCGCAGCATCGGGCCCGTGTTTTCGACCGTTTCTTCAGGGTCTGGGGCAACAGCGCCGAAGGCAGCGGCCTGGGGCTTTCGATTGTCAAGGAAATTGCGGATCAGCATGGTGCACGGGTCGAACTGCTGGAGCCGAATGCGGGAACCGGTGCGCGCACCTGCTTTCGTGTGACCTTCCGCCGGGCGTTTTACCCTCAAGCCTGATATGAGCGCAATGCAACGACTAACACAGAGCCATTCCCGGGGTTTACCTTTTTTTACAAAAATAAAAACCACGAAAGTCCTACGTAAGTTTGACGTCAGCCTCGTTTTCTACCTTAGACGTAAGCGCCACCTTTAATTGGCGGTAACAACAAGAGCCCAAGCGGCCAATACGTCCAGGAGACAACATGAGTACATCACAAACTCTCGCTTCGCCGCCGCCCCGCAGCCCAAGCACCGGGGCGCCCGCAGCCACCAACCGACCCATGACCGCTGAAGAAAGGCGAGTTATTTTCGCCTCTTCGTTGGGCACCGTATTCGAATGGTATGACTTTTACCTATACGGATCGCTGGCCGCCATTATTGCCGCCCACTTTTTTTCGGGGGTGAATCCAACCGCCGGATTCATTTTTGCGCTGCTGGCCTTTGCCGCCGGCTTTGCGGTAAGGCCGTTTGGTGCCCTGGTATTCGGACGTCTGGGTGATCTGGTCGGGCGCAAATACACCTTCCTGATCACCATTTTGATCATGGGTCTGTCGACCTTTCTCGTCGGCGTTCTTCCGTCGTATTCTTCAATCGGCATGGCCGCGCCCGTTATCTTGATCATTTTGCGCCTCTTGCAGGGCCTGGCCTTGGGCGGCGAATACGGCGGCGCCGCAACCTATGTGGCCGAGCACGCGCCTCAGAATCGGCGCGGTTTCTATACCAGCTGGATTCAAACCACCGCCACCATGGGCTTGTTCCTGTCGCTGATTCTTATCCTGGGCATACGCAGCGCCCTGGGCGAAGAAGCATTCTTAAGCTGGGGCTGGCGCATTCCCTTCCTGATCTCAGCTGTGCTGCTGATCATTTCCGTCTGGATTCGCATGCGCCTGAATGAATCGCCGGCCTTCAAGAAGATGAAAGAAGAAGGCACGCAGTCGAAAGCGCCGATCAAAGAGTCGTTCGGGGAATGGAAGAACCTGAAAATCGTCATCCTGGCTCTGCTCGGCTTAACGGCCGGCCAGGCTGTAGTGTGGTACACGGGGCAGTTCTACGCCCTGTTCTTCCTGACCAAGACACTGGGGGTCGAGGCCAATACCGCCAATATCATGATCGCCCTGGGCCTGTTGCTGGGCACGCCGTTCTTTATTGTGTTCGGCGCGCTTTCAGACAAGATCGGACGCAAGCCCATTATTATGGCCGGCTGCCTTATTGCCGCTCTGGCTTATTTCCCCGTGTTCAAGGGCATTACCCACTTTGCAAACCCTGCGCTAGAGCACGCTCAAGCCACGGCGCCGGTCACCATCGTGGCCGACCCGGCCACCTGCTCGTTCCAGTTCAATCCGGTGGGTACGGCGTCATTCACCAGCTCTTGCGACATTTTAAAGGCCTTCATGGCGGGCAATTCCGTCAATTACGAGAACGTGGCGGCCCCTGCCGGCACCACTGCGGTGGCTCGTATCGGTGACGAGGAATTTCATGCTTTTGAAGGCACCGGCATGAACAAGGCCGAGTTCACTGCCAAATCGGCCGAATTGCGCGAAGCCCTGACTAAATCCATACGCGCACACGGCTACCCCGCCAAGGCAGATCCCAGCCAGATCAATTACTTCATGGTGGTGGCACTGCTGACTTTCCTGGTCATATTGGTAACGATGGTGTACGGACCCATTGCCGCCATGCTGGTCGAAATGTTCCCCACCCGAATCCGGTATACCTCAATGAGCATGCCCTATCACATCGGCAACGGTTGGTTCGGCGGTTTTCTGCCACCGGTGGTCTTTGCGATTGTGGCCGCCACCGGCAATATCTACGACGGTTTGTGGTACCCGATCGCCATTGCGGCCATGTCGCTGGTCATCGGCATGCTTTTCGTCAAAGAAACGCGGCACAACGACATCAACGCTTAGGCTTTAACGCCGCGCGCTTTAGCTGACCCAGGCCTTTCAGGCTTGAGTCAGCTCGAGTCTTTACAATCGAATTCGTAGATCGCTTTGCAGCGGGTGTAATCGGCCTCGTGCCCTACCCCCGCTCCTTGCGTTTTATCCCATTGACACTGTGCGCCCCGCGAACTGTAGTATGCGCGTGGCCATGGGCATGTCGGCCCGGTGCTTTGGCACCCGGGCCTTTTTTTCGCCGCGGCAGCCCCGGGCCAGGCATTACAATCTTTGATTCTTCTCATCTTGCGCCGCCGCCCAGGCGGCGCTCTGCCAAGGACAAAGCTGCATCAATGTGGTTCAAGAATCTGAAGGTCTTTCGTCTCGCCCCATCGTGGTCCATCTCGTTCGACGCGCTTGAGTCGGCTCTGGAAAAACACGCTTACCGCCCCGGCAACAGCCTGGAAATGCAGAATCTGGGCTGGGTTCCCCCATTCGAAAATTCGGGTCTGGCCTATTCATTGCAAGGGCAGATTTTCTTGAGCCTGCGCGCCGAAAAGAAGCTGCTGCCCGCCACGGTCATCAACCAGTTCACGCGTGCGCGCGCCCAGGAAATCGAAGAGCAGCAGGGCTTCAAGCCGGGCCGCAAGCAGATGAAGGAGCTCAAAGAGCAGGTAACCGACGAGCTACTGCCCAAGGCTTTCAGCGTCTATCGCGACACCAAGGTCTGGATCGACACCCAGAACCGCTGGCTGGTCATTGATGCAGCCGCTTCGGCAAAAAGCGACGAAGTACTGGGCATGCTGGCCAAGACCATCGACCCCTTTCCTGTGCTCCAGCTCTATGTGGAACAATCGCCCGCCAGCAGCATGACCAATTGGCTCATCCAGGAAGAGCCGCCGGCAGGCTTCTCGGTCGACCAGGACACCGAGCTTCGCTCGACCAGCGAAAGCCGGGCCGCGGTGCGTTACCTTCGGCAAAGCATTGACATCGACGACGTGCGCAAACACGTTCAAGCAGGCAAGCAATGCACGCGCCTTGCCATGACCTGGGCCGATCGTGTCTCTTTTGTTTTGAACGACAACCTGGACATCAAGCGGGTCGCGCCGCTGGACGTACTGAAGGAAAACCAGGATCTGGTCTCTCGCAACGAAGCCGACCAGCTCGATTCGGATCTGTCTTTGATGACCGGTGAGCTTGCCCGCCTGCTGGACAACCTGGTCGATGCCCTGGGCGGGGAAAAGAAAATGGCGTAAGCCAAAACCGCCTTCAGGCGGTCTTGGCCCTGGCAGTTATTAATCTATGCCGTGAAACACGCTGTCGTCGGGGCCGATATGCGAAGGCGGGCTCCAGGTTACGTCGCGTAGCGAATGCTGGACCAGCCCTTCTACACCCAGCAACACGGCAAAAATTGCCATGCGCACGGGTATGCCATTGTCAGCCTGTCGGAAAATAGCCAGCCTGGGGTCGTGGTTAAGGTCAACGCTAAGATCGTGCGCCCCCTCGCGGCTATCGCGCGGCAAGGGGTGCATGATAATGGCGTCTGCTCGCCCAAAACGCTCGACAACCGCTTTATTCACCTGAAAATCCGCGGTGTAGCCTTCGAGCTGCTCGTCGGCAAAGCGTTCTTTTTGCACGCGGGTGGCATACACCACATCGGCGCCCGTCAGACCGTGCTCGAGCGAGGTGGTCTGCTCAATAACGTGACCACGCTTGCCTGCCTGCTCAAGAATGTAGTCAGGCATTTCCAGCCCTTTGGGGGCAACCAGCGTAAATTTCAGGTCGCGGTACAAGGCCAGCAACTTGATCAGCGAATGTACCGTGCGGCCGTACTTCAGGTCGCCCACCATGGCAATGTGGGCGCCGTCCAGCAGCTTGCCCAAGCGCGAAAACTCGGTAAGTATGGTGTATAGGTCAAGCAGCGCCTGGCTGGGGTGTTCACCCGCACCATCGCCGCCGTTGATCACCGGAATATTGGTCGCGTCGGCAAACTCGGCCACCGAGCCCTGGTCGGGGTGGCGTATCACCAGTGCGTCCACATAACCGCTCATGACCCGGCTGGTGTCGTAAATGGATTCGCCCTTGGCCATCGACGAAAACGTGAACCCGGTGGTGTCGCACACCGAACCACCCAAGCGGCAAAACGCCGCGCCGAAACTCACCCGGGTGCGCGTGCTGGCCTCGAAAAACAAGTTGCCCAGTACAGCGCCCTCGAGCACCCGCGACACTTTCTGCCGTCGCGCAATAGGCTGCATCTGGTCGGCGATGCGAAACAGCTCTTCAACCGACTCGCGTGAAAACTGGTCTACCGACAGCAGTTGGTGTTTACCGTTGTAAGAGATGCGGTCTCGCAAGGGACCTGATTGTGCGCTTTGCGCATATTTCTGCAGCAACGCCTCGTTCTCGACAATTTCGGTAACAAAACGCGACACCACCTCGGGCATCGCCCGAGCCTCTTGAGAACCCTCGGGTAACAGCCAGGTGTCCAGCGCACGGCGCTTGACGCCGATGCGGGCGGCGAACACATCGCGAGTAAGGTTGAGCCGACGCATGGCGTCGCGGAGAAAAACCTGTTGAGATACGGACATGGGGCGGCCCTATAAATATACGCAGTGCGTATATTTTAATGCAGACACAAACCCAAGCCACGTTTTTTCTACCCTTGGCGCGTGCTTTGTTGTAATAACGAGGCAAAGTCGCAATATGCCAGAGGTCCAACGTACAAACACCCCAAGAAATCGGAGCGATGTCCAATTTTTGGGGTGTGTTTACAACGGGGCTTAGTTCCCGGCCGGGCTGACCGCAGCAGGAGCCGTCCCGCCCGATACGCCGGGCTGTGCTGCCGCCGGTGATGGCGCGAGCGGATTGCCGTTTTCATCAACACCGGCAATGGCACGTGCCGCAGCCGTGGCGTTCTGCTCGGTACCTACGGCAAAAACCAACTGATCGGTAGTAACCGGGGTGGTAAAGTTGGGCGCCGCCAGCATGGTGCGCCCCACCACCAGTGCCAGTCGCTTATTGGGGTTTTGCGTGGTGATGTCAGTAACTTTTTTCTGACCAACATTGTTCAGTGCCAGCGCCAATAGGCCGGTGCCCTCTTGGTTGGTGCCGGCCTGGACACCGACCAGATCGTCACGCGTGATGATCGGCTGCGGGTTGACATACAGGGTGCCCGACTGAATTTGTACCGGCGTCCAGCCCGGCTGGTTCACCGTGTCGGCCAGAAACACTGCTACCGGTGCACCTTGCTCGGCAGCCTGCACCGAGGTTTCAGCAGGGGCGGCGGGTTGGGTGTCGGCGGTTTTTGTGCCGGGTGTTTGACAAGCAGCCAAAAATACCAGGCTGGCCGGCAAAAGAATACGGCCCAGGATTCGTGCTTTCATAAAGTGCCCCTTGTTTTGGTTGTTACATGGCTAAAATTCTAACAGGAAGCCCCAGACAGGTACGCCAACAATTGTCAATTTATGGTTCAATTACAAGAATACATTACTCATGCGTCCTCAAAGGGCGCTTTTTTGCAAACCTTTTAGCAGATCTTTTGCAGCGGAGACCTTTTCGTGGCTGATACGAAACCTAGCACCGGTTCCACCGCCCCCCGTTTTTCGGCGGGCCTTATCACAGGCGTCATCACCCTGGCATGGGTAGTGGTTTTTGCTCTCGTCACCGTGTACGGCATTGGCGGCGTCAAGCAACACGACAGCGCGGTGGCCACACAGGCCGAATAAGCTTCGCGGGGGCTAGTCGGCAGCCACGGCTGCCGCCCCTCTTACTGTCAGCGTCACGCTGTCCAGCACCCGGCCCTTTTCATCAAGCAGCTCTACCTTGTGCCGGCCCGGCCTGGGCATCCAACGCATTTCGCTGCTCCATACCAGATCTTCGCCTTCAACACGCCACGCAATCGGGCCCGACGCCGCTGCGCGAAACATGACGCGTTGGTTCATGGGCGGAATATCCGGATCCAAAGCAAGGATGGTTCCCTGAGCAGGCGTGGCTATGCGCGCCGACCCGGCTCCTTTGGGTCGTTTTATTTTCGCAAGCGCAGTGTCTCCCACAAAGTAGTCTTCTCGCTCTGGCTCCAACCCATCATCGAAGCGGACACGTGCCTGGCTTACCTCTTCGGGCCGAGGCGGCTGCGTACTGCCCAATCGACCATGCAGATACACCATGATGTCATTCCAGATGGGCCCGGCGCCGCTCACCCCCGAAACATCACGCATGGGGGCTCCGCTGCTATTGCCTGCCCAGACACCCACGGTGTAGCGATCGGACCAGCCTACAGTCCAGTTGTCGCGCATGTCTTTACTGGTGCCGGTTTTTACCGCCGTCCAGAACGGTGTCGTCAATGGGCTGTCCAGCCCGAAGGTGCGCGCCCGCGCCTGCGGATCCGACAAGATATCGCCCACAATCCATGATGCGGCAGCGTCCATGATGCGCTGCCTGTTACGCTCGCCTGACTCGCCCACTACCGCGAGCACCGACGGCGGCGAATGCCAGCCCAAATTTGCCAGCGCACGATAGGCGTTGGTCAATGACAACAGACTGACATCGGCGCTGCCCAGGGCCAGGCTGTAGCCGTAGTAATCACCCGCGTGCGCCAACGGCAAGCCAAGGCGAACCAGCCGTTGACGAAACGCATCGGGGCTGACCATGGTCAATGCCCGCACGGCAGGAATGTTCAAGGAGGACCCCAACGCGGTACGCACACTGACCCACCCCGAGAAACGGTCATCGTAATTACGCGGAATATACAGACCATTGCCCGTAGGCAGATTCACTGGACCGTCATCCAGCAGCGACACGGCGGTGAGTCGTTGCTGTTCAAGAGCCTGCTGGTACAGAAACGGTTTCAGGGTGGAGCCCGCCTGACGAAGCGCCTTGGCGTGATCCACCCAGCGGGCATCAGACCGTCGTCCTGACGACCCCAGATAGGCCAGAACCTGACCGCCGGCATTGTCCAGCACCACAACAGCTGCGTCTTGCACATTGCTGCCCGCCAGCTCATTCAGGCGTCGATCCACCGTGCGTAACACCTGGCGCTGCAAAGCGCCGTCTATGGTGGTGGTCAATGATTCACCCGGCGCCAGCGGGTTCAGCGCAATGGCCCATTGCGCCAGATGCGGCGCCAGTTCAACCAGATCGCTACGCGGCAAGGCGCCATTACGCAGCTTGGCCTCGATGAATAGCTTCATGTCGCTGCAATCTGCCCCTTCGCGCAACTGCAGCAACAACGCGCAGGCGCGCCGCGCAAGCAGATCAACCGAAACGTTCGGGCCGCGCAGCATGGCTGCCGCCACTGCCGATTCGCGCGCATCCAGACCATCGGCGTGCTTTTGAAAAAGTACGCGCGATAAGGTGTCGACCCCCACGATTTCGCCGCGAAAAGGGGCCAAATTAAGGTAGGCCTCGAGTATTTGCCGCTTGCTCCAGCGACGTTCCAGCGCCTGGGCATATATCGCCTGATCCAATTTTTCGAACAGGCTTCGTCCTTGAGCCGGGCGACGATGGCGCTCTTCCAACAGACCCGCCAATTGCATGGTAAGGGTCGAGGCGCCGCGCACACCGGCCCCTTGCAAGCTGTTCCAGCCTGCGGCAAGAAGCGCCTGAAAATCGACGCCGTTATGGGCGTAGAAACGACGATCTTCCGACTGGATGACCGCCGCTACCAGTGCCGCAGACACCTCTTCAAGCGCGAGCCAGTCGCCACGGCGGCCTTCGAAGTCGGCGCGCACCCTTTGCAAAACCGAACCGCCGCGATCAAGCACCAATACATCTGATGCGCGGTAGCCGGCCCGAACCGCTCCAAAATCAGGAAGCGGTGCAGCCTCCGCCATGACGGCCGACGCAGCCATGACCACCAGCGTCAACAGGCGTGCCGGCCGCTTCATGAGCTTGCCCTACTGTGCTCGAACATCAAAAGCCTGCGCATGAGGCAGTACCCCGAACACATCGGGCTGATACAAGGCTTCGGCCCGAGTCGGCGGCATTTGAAAATATCCCGCCGTATTAAGCCTTACCGTGTACTCGACTTCGGTAAGCCCGGCCGGCAGGTGTTCGTAATAGGCGCGGTACCCGCTGAACCCACGCTCCACATAACTGGGGCTCGTGCCCTGAGTGTCGTCCTGCCCGCGAGTTTCAATGCTGGAATCGCGCCCCAGGCCGCTGCCCAGTATGGTGGCGCCGGCAGGCACCGGGTCAGACAGCACCGCCCAGGTCGTTGGCGTACGCGCATTGATGGCCAGCCGGACACGATACACATCGCCCACCGACCAGTAATCGTCATGGGCCCGTGAAACCGGGGTCACCGAGCGCTGCAGCTCGTATCCCGCCACAACAGGCTTCGGCACAGGAACCGCCGCCAACGATCGCGTCCAGACCCAGGCCTTGCCATAGCCCTCCTGAATCACGTTCAGCACGCCGGAGCCGCCGGCGGGCCAGGGCTGCAGTGCATTGAACACCCTGACGTCGGAGGGCGAAGTGAATGTTGAGTGCGCAAGCGCCGAGTGCGGCACCTCGTTCTTCGCGCCCGAAGAGGCTTCCCAATTGAAACTGCGTTGCACACTTTCTGTCTGATCCGCATCCGTCACGCTTAGGTGCACGCGACCCGTTACCGGCACCTGCTCGTAAGTCTGCACGAACTTTTCAATCGCCAGGCCGGCAAGCAGGTTTTCAGTGGTGGTTCGCCACGCACCGTTATGTTGCGCGGCCATAAGCCCTTGGGCCAGTCGCGGCATGGCCTCGTTCCACGCAGGGTCGCCTGCCATCAGCAGCATGAGCCGGGCCGCATCCACCTGCGGGCTGCGCATCAGCCACCACTGCGCATCGTTATCGCCCTCAACAAAAACAAGCTCGGTGCCCCGATTGATCATGCGAGCACGAAGTATCTGCTGTGCCTGCTGCAGATGCGCTGCGCGCGATGGAATGTCTTGAACCCGGCTCAAGATCGACAGCCAATCAAGCACCGAGGAAGTAGGCCAGCGGTCGGGCACAATCTGTATGCTTTCCAGCATGGACGGGCGCATCAGGCCGTCGCGCGCCAAAGCTTCCAGAACCAGCAGTTTGCGCATGGGCAGGTCGTTCGTGGGCGCCCAGCGCTGACGCGCGATACGTCCCTGAACAAAACCGATCAAGCCTTGCTGCATGGATTCTCGCGTACTTTCAGGCAAGGAAAAATCCAGCCCCAACGAGCGTGCTTCGTTTGTAACGGCCAGCAAATAGGCCGTCAGCACCTCGTTGCCATAGCGTGCGCCCGGAAAATATGACACCAGTCCGTCTTCATCCAGGTGATCGGGCAAGCGCTGCATCAGGCTGTCCCACTGCTCGAGACTATGCATACCGATGGCGCGCGACCCAAGTTGCTCCAGGCAGGTGTATGGATAGTCGGCAAACCATTGCTTCACCCCAGGCAGACCACCAGCCAGAGACGACTGCAGGTATATCTCGAGCCCTCCGCGCGGTATTCCATCGCTCAAACGCAATGCCCCGGCAGGCGCCGCAAAAGAGAGATGCAAGGGGGCAGCTTCATCAACACCGTGCAATGCCGCCTGATGCACGGTAATCGGCACAGCCGGAATCAGCTCCTGTTGCACAGCCAGCTGATCGCCGGCGTTTTCACCGCCCTCTTCGCGCGCCTGGAAGATCCATTCAAGCCCGGCTTTGGCATCGGGACGTTCGACTTGCGGCGCAACCACATCCCAGAAAAGCGTCTGAGCCTGCCCCGCCGCCAGATCAACCTCCTGCGGCGCCAAAGATTGTTGCGGCAAACCGCCAGCGTCATAAGCTGCCTGCACCGTCAGCGTCATTGCGCGATGGGTGCTGTTGCGCACCGTTGCCGAGGCGCGGTAGCGGTCGCCTTCACGCACCAGGGCCGGCAGACCTGAAATTATCTGTACATCTTGAGTTGCCACGATAGTGGCCTGGCCTTCTCCGAAACGCGAGGCGCCTTTATCGGCAATGGCTATCAAGCGAAACGAAGTAATGGAGTCGTTCAAGGGCACCACGACGGTCGCCCTGCCCTCGGCATCAAGCTGAACATCGGGCTGCCAATAAAGCAACGTATCCAGCAGTTCACGCGTAGGGCTTTTGCCCCCACCGCCACCGGCCGGCACCGCCTTTCGGCCATAGTGCCGCCTGCCAACCACCTGACTCTGGCCGGTGGCTGTCTGCACGCCGTAGCTGCGCCGCTGTCGCATGGCCTCCAGCAGGTTCCAGCTTTGGTTGGCGCTCAGTTCGAGCAAGGCTTCATCTACCGCTACAAAGGCCACTTGGCCATGGGCCGCAGGCGTACCATCGGGCAACGTTACCGAAACCTCGATGCGGGCTTCATCGCGCACCTGGTATCGCTGCTGCTGAGGCTTGACCTCGACCTTGAGGGCGTCGCCCTGATCCTGGATGCGGATCTCGGACAAACCGAACCGGAAGGCCGGCTTGGACAGGTCAATGACTGCGGTCGGTGCCTGGTAACCGCGGCCGCTTTGATAGGCATCAAGCCAGGCAGCGGGCTGTTTCCAGCCCCACGAAAGGAATGAATACCAAGGCACTTCACGCAGGCGTCCGCGCAGCACCAGTACCGACACATAGGCGTTGGGACCCCACTCGGCCTGAACCGGAATGCGCACACGTGGATCGTTGCCATCCATTTCCACCACCTGGGTCCAGAGCACGCCTTCTCGTTCGACCGTGACCAAGGCCGTTGCATGCCGGAAAGGCATACGCACCTGGAACTCTGCGGTTTCGCCGGGCTGGTATGTTTTCTTTTCGGGGATGACGTCAATGCGGTCGTCGTTGCCTGCATCGAACCACAAGGCGTCCCCCCCGACCAGCCAGATATCCGATGCGCTCTCGCTGACACGGCCTTCGCTATCGGTGGCCGATGCAATCAGCTCGATCAAGCCCGACTGCTCGAGGGTGACGTCGCAGCGCAACGCGCCATGTTGGTCGGTTTTTCCGTGGCAAACCTGGCCCAGGTCTTTCCGGCTTGTGTGGTGCTCGTAGCTGTAAAAGCCCCCCACCATGCGTTGGCGCGTGGAATAAGTGCTGCGCGAAACCGCGCGCACTGTCATGGAGACCCCCGCCTGTGGCCGACCCAGGGGGGAAAGCGCCAACGCGTCGACCGCCATGGGCGTGCCTTTGCCGGCCCAGCTTTGGGTGCGTATGCCCGCCACCACGGCTGCCGGCCACACCGTTACCGTTTGGCTTAGCGTTTGCACCTGCCCGTTGGGATCGGCAAAGCCCGCCTCGAAGCGCAATTCACTAGGGCCTGTCACCTTAGGCACGGCGTCAATTTGAGCACGAGCCGAGCCCTGGTTATTGAGGGTGATCGCCATTTTGTCCAGGATCAAACG
>Ga0172382_10004852_pt1 | contig 20361 bp, 17 predicted proteins | sample Leawel138RmetaG_FD_122245 | JGI IMG/M metagenome (GOLD analysis project Ga0172382, IMG submission 122245) | Leachate microbial communities from a municipal landfill in Southern Ontario, Canada - Leachate well 138R metaG | ecosystem: Engineered > Solid waste > Landfill > Unclassified | place... | reverse complement strand
CGGAAAGTATCGCGGTCGGCGGGACGTCCAGCACTACGCCAATTTATTTGACTATGATCATGCAAGCAGGGGTGCCGGGCGGGACGCTTTATCCGCAAATAGAATATCAGCCGATTGGCACGCCTTTTGTTTGCGGCAGCGGCGCCTGCGCGACTGCTACTGAGGGCGGCGGCCAAGCCGGCCCGGGTCCGGTTAATTGCGCCCAGACCGCGAATAGCTGCGCGATTGAAGTTTCTCCGGAAGATGATGTTTATCATTGGCAGGCGCGCGTTCGCTATAATGTCGGCGGAATAGATTATTTTAGCAATTGGGCGCCTTTCGGAGGGAATGGGGAAGACGCGACTGATTTTAAGATTGATGCCAGCGCGCCCATGATTACTTTTCCGGGCGGCAATACTTGTTCCGAAGCAGTGACTTCGCTTTCGACTAACGGTGCGACCATTACTTGGTATTTAAATGAATTGGCCGACGGACAGGTTGAGTATAGCAAGAATAGCAGTTTGACTGGCGCCGTTTTTTTCCCGATTCCGTCCGGCGATCCGGCTTTTTCCCATGCTTATAATTTAAATAATTTAGATTCTAATACTACTTATTATTTCCGGGTTATCTCTGCCGACGCCGAAGGGAACCAGGCGCTTAAGCCGGATAGCTCCCCATATTGTTCGTTCACGACTTTAAATGTCGATCAGCCCGCGAAAACCGTACGCTTTTATGTTGAGGGGCGCCCGGATGCTATCAGTGGCGGCGTGTCGACCAGCACGGCTTTTTCTGTCCATATCCCCGAGGAATCAATTTCCTTCAAGAGCTCTTTCTTGGAATTAACCGGACTGTCTTTAGTGTCCGGTACCAATGAAATTTCTGTCCAGATAAACAGCCAGCCGTCCTTGACTTACGATATCGCGGGGCCGAGCAATTTTAAGATTTTGTATAAGGTTGATCCGTCTAATATCAATATTTATCCGGCCGCCAACCTTTTAACCTTGAATCCTAGCCAGGATACTAATATTATTTCTGCCAAGTTTTTCACTACTTATTCTTTTGAACCGTAAGAGGCTTATCATTGAATTTTGTTTTCGCTTATTTTTTATATTCTGGCAAAGAATTAAATAGCAGTATAAATTTATGGCTAAAAAAAGAAAAAATAAAAAAATTTATTTGATTGCCGGCGGGTCGGCCTTGGTAGCAATTTTATTGTTGATGTTTTTTGTTTTTAGGCCATTTTCCGATTCTAAGATAAACCGGCCGCAAAAAGGGTTCAAAGGTTTAGTTATTGAAGATAATTTAGTGCTTCCGGATACGAATCGAGTTAGTATTAATGACGGAGAATTTATTAGCCCGGGCGAATACGGTGTCAAGCTCCGGCCGCAGTCTGAACAGGAAGAAGTCTTTATTCCGCGCGCCATTTTGACTTTAAAACAGGCTTACCAATTAAGCGAAGCGGCCGCCCGAGAATGGTCGCCGGACGCCGCCTTGATTTTCATTAAATCGCTTGGCGCCTTAGGTTTAGACGGAAAAGCAAGTGCCTGGCAATTAGTTTTCGGTTCGGCCGAAAAAAAACAGGGCTATGAAATAATAGTTTCCGTTAATGAGATAATCAGCCAAAAAGAAATCGAGACAGGCGAGCCCGGTTTTGGCTTGCCGGGTAATTGGTATGATTCCGGCGCCGCGATTGATTCTTTACGGAATTTAGTCCAATTTGATCAGGATTTTTTATCGGCAATCAGTTTTTATTATAGTCCGGCCGCCAAACTTTGGGCTTACGGTCTCTCAACTACTCGGGAGGGCGAGTCGGTTCCACGGACAACAGCGATGTGGGTTCGCTAGTTTTATGGAAAAAATAAAAGAGCGGGGAATTAACAGATAAAAAGGCATGAAAATAACAAACTATAAAAAATTTTTATTTTTTGCCGGCGCATTGGCGTTTTTATTTTTTTGTTCGCCAAAGATTACTTTAGCCGCCGAGCAAATCAAGACCACCGATTATTTTGTCGGCGCTTATCCTAACCAGGTAAGCGGCGCGGTTGATTTGCCCTTTGCTCTTTATATCGGCGATAATCTTGAGGGTGTGAGCGACCCAATCAAATCCGCTTATTTTACGGTGAGCGGCGTTTATACCGGTTCCGGCTCTTTGTCGCTAAGCTTAAATTCCGACGCCAGCACGACTAAGGCCTTTCTTTTGCCGGCCGTGGCATCTCCGACTAACTTTGAAATTATTTATCAGGATGAAACCGAAATTATTAATCCGACTAGCGCCGGCACTTATAATTATTCTTTGGATGTCGCACCGGCCGGCGTTACGCTTTCCGGCTTGGGAGCGAAATTGGAAGCGACTTATCAATTCGCGCCGACGGCTTGTCCGGATGGCGTTCCGGCCAATGAAAAAATAAAGTCCACCGATTATTTTGTCGGCGCCTATCCTAGTCAGGTAAACGGCACGGTTGATATTCCTTTTTCTCTTTACATTGGAGACAACCTTGAGGGCGTGAGCGACCCGGTTAAATCCGCTTATTTTACAGTGAGCGGTGTTTATACCGGTTCCGGCTCTTTATCTTTGGGCCTAAACGACAATGCTTCTACAACTAAAACTTTTCTCTTGCCGGCCGTTGCGTCTCCGACCAACTTTGAGATCATTTATCAGGATGATATTGGGACCATTAACCCGCTTAGCGCCGGTACTTATAATTATTCTTTTAATGTCGCACCGGCCGGAGTTACGGTTTCCGGCTTGGGAGCGAAACTAACGGTTTCCCATCGTTATAAACCGCCGATTTGCGGTTTAAGCTACCCCCCTTACGGCGACTTAGTTTCCACGATTTTTGATTCGACCGGTTCCGTGGACGGGCCGGCTTATAATTCAATCATGTGGCGCGGCGCCTTAGGCGGCGAGGAATTTGATATTGGCGAGGTTTTACTCCAGATTGCCGCCGCCGATGACACGATCGGACCTTGGGATTATATCGGACCGAATTGTATTGGCGGGCCTTATGATTGGTTTGAATTGCCGCCGGAGACCGCAGCGGAAATCGGGTGCTATTCGCTTTTGAATAATAAAAGATATTTCCGCTATAAAGCCCGTCTTTGCTCCACTGATTGCTCAGCTTCCGGGCCGACTACGCCGCAAGTGGATGAAGTCATTATTAATTGGAGTCCCTAAGTTATGTTTTTAAAAAAGAATAATAAAAGAATAAAATTTAAAACCGGCTTTACCTTGATGGAGCTTTTGATTTATATGGCGGTTTTATCGATCATGAGCGTTGTTGTTTCTGATTCCTTTTTAACCTTGAATAAAGGCCGGGATAATATTGAAATAAAAAGCGAATTAAATTCTAATTTGTCTTTTGTTTTAGAGAAAGTTAAATACGATATCAGCGTGGCTGAGGGCCTTAATTTTCCGGCCGTGGCCGGAGAGAGTGCGGCCGCGCTTGATTTGAGCATTGGCGGAGAAAATATTTATTATTCCCTTGATCAAGGTCGCCTTGTAAGACAGGCGGGCGTTGGGAGCCCGGAGTTTATTAGCCCGGAAAACCTTAATATCAGCAATTTAAGCTTTACCCGGCTGGAAAACATTAATCCGTTTTTAGGAAGCAAGAAAGTGAGCTTGGAGATCAATATTTCCGGCGCCTATAATAGCGGCGATCCGGGCCGACAATATGAACAAAGTCGGAAAGCAATGGTTAATCTTAACGCGGATTTTTAATAGGATTATGGCCAGGGTTTTCCCGAACATTTAGCGGAAAATTCTTAATAGTTTAGACATTATTAATGATTTTATAGAAAATTTTTAAGGCGCTTATTATGAAAATATTTAAGAAAGAACAAGCGGGCTTAGCATCTTTACCGACCGTTTTAGTTTTAATCGCCTTGATTATTTCTGTCGGCGTTTTTGTTTCCGCGGTGAGCGTTTCCGATAATTTATCAGTGAGCGGCGCGGGCGCTTCCGACCGAGCCTTGAATTACGCCCGTTCTGGCGCGCGCGACGCTTTAGAAAGAATCGCCCGTAATAAAGATTATGTCGAAGATTATGATATCGCGGCGGTTCCAGACGGTTGCGCAGAGCCCTTTTACGGATGCGTTTCAGTAAACGTCGCGGCCGGAAACCCGAAAATGATCAGCACGGTCGGCCGGGCCGGTGATTTTATAAGAAAAATCCAGGTGGCGGCCACGCTGGATGCGGATGGTTTGGTTCTTGATTATGATTGGACGGAGCAGTAAGAGTTTAGCGAGAGAGGGATTTTAGAATAAAAAGATTGATTAGAAACTTGCCTGATAATTCATCGCGGAAGATTTATCTTAGGAAGATTTGATATTTATTTATTACCGATAACGATCTGTAAATCATAACGAATATCATTCCCCAGGGTCTCAACGATAAAGTCATACTTTTCATCGACTAATCTGCTTATCTCCAAGAGTTCGCTGGCGTTCCGGTCTAGGCCGGATTTTATTTTTATCAGCGTTGTTTCTTCGCTTTTCGCTTGGTTGCCAATGTTTTCTACCGGGTAGCCGGCTTGGTCCAGGATTTTTTTCATTTCTCCGGCTAAACCGGCGCGGTTCGTTGAATTAAGTACGGAGATTTTAAGGCTTAAAGGAGCCTTAGCTTCAATCGATGTTGAATCATCCTGAACGGGCGCCGAATCATTGGCCGCTGGAATATTCTCCCCTTGTTCGTTGTTGGTTTCAGGTTTGTCTTCTGATCGGGGAGCCCCTTCTTCATTTACAGACGCATCTAATCCATCTGCTTCTGATTGGATTTCCCATTTACTGCTGTTTAGCTCATCGAAAACGGGTTTAATTAAATTCAATTTTTTTGCTAATAATTGATAATTATCAAGATCAAGCTGAAGCATTTTCCCCGGAGCAATCTGTTCTTCGGCCGGCTCTAAAGCCGAGCTAAGCGCTTGGTTTATAAATTTGATCATTAAAATAAAGGCAATAATTATCCCGATAAGATAAAGAGCAAAAATTAAAGGATAGGTTAATTTTTCTATCTTTAAGGTTTTTGTTTTTTTTATTTTATTCTTGAGCATAAAGCCGTCCGCTAAAATTTATCGTTGAATTATTATTCCAGCCATTGGCGCCATTTATGTTTATCGTCTGGATTGAAGAAAAGTAAGATAGTTTTTCAAGATCTTTAAGATAGGCGACTAGGATATCGATGTTAGCGTCCCTTAAGGATGCGCTGAAGTTTATTGAAGACAGTGAAACCGGTCCGACCGGCGAGACAAGAGACGCGGGTTGGCTGAAGTTAAGTTCGGATTTAAGGTTGTATTTCTTAGCTAAACTGTCTAAGGCCTCGACAAAAGGCAGCACATTATAGACCGAAGGCAGGGCGGCATAGATTTTAGTTTCGTAATTCGGATCAATCGCCTCAAAATCAGTTTGAATTTTCCGAGTAGTCTCCTCCCGATTGCGCAGAAGATAATTTATTTCTTTTTTTTCTCGAGTAGCTAAATTAAGTTGTTTGATTTTTTTAACTAAAAAATAATCAAGCGTTCCGGCAACGCTAATAATTACTAGAGCGACTAGTATTTTAATGCTTAGTTTTAAAATGAATTTATTCTTTAGCATCTTGGTTTGGTTTTGATAAGGCTATCGCTAAATACTCGAAAGAGTGTTTGGCGAAAGCCCGACTATTCAATATTTTTTTCTAAGATTTCCGGATCGGTGATTTTAAAAGTCAAAGAAAAAGGAATATCCGCTTTTTTCCCAAGGTTATCCAAGGGTAGAGTCACTTCGGTGAAAAGGTCAGAACTGGCAAAGGAATCCCTTAGGGAATTGATCCGGTCGCGGTCAACTGCGATTCCAGATAAAGAAAAGGTCGCTTCGGCGCCGGGTAGAGATAAGGTATTTATAGTAATTCCGGAAACAATCCGGTTTTTTATTTCTTCAACAATCGGGCTCCAGGCGGTTTCTTGGCGAGCCAAAGTCTCGGTTTGGCCAATTAAGCGGTTAAATATCTCCGCTTTATTTTCAATTAAAACCGCATTATCTGCGCCTGGCAAAGCGGACATAAAAGCGATTTCCTCGTTAAAATTATTTTGCATCATAACTAGAATGAACCAGGTTGCGGCTAGGGCGGCGCTAAAGAATAAAGACAAGGCGAAGCTGGCGCCAGTTAAGAAGCCGGCCGTAGCGTTGGCTTTGGCCTGACGGAAGGCCTCTTCCGTCCCGACCTTCATCAAACTAATCAGTTCGTCCTCTTTTCGCGGGATTAAGCCACGCCAGGCGGCGCCCAAAGACGTTAATGTTTCAGGTTTTATCTTTATTTTTTTACCTAATTCCTCGCGGAATTCCGGATTAAGCGGTTTTAAGGGAAGGTCTTTTATTTCTTTAGGATCAAAGGACCCGATAAGAATCAGGCCGGAAATTTTTCGATCAAACCAGGTTTGATGTTTTATTATCTTATCAACTTCCTGTCTGAGGCTGGATTTTATTTTTTCGTTTGGTAAGGACTGAGAAAAAATGAGTAGGTTATTTTTTATAACGGAAAAAGTCGTGACTAAACGGTCTCTTTTTAAGATTAGAGAGGTTTCGTCCGGCTTCTGCTTGAGGGCACGGGCCAAGCTTAAAGAATGACTTTCAACGGCGACGACTTTCAGCCCGGCTTTTTTAAGAGCATTTAAAAAATTTTCTATCAGGGAAATTGGCGCGCTGGCCAATAGGAAATTTTTATTGGCGCTATCCGCCTCGGCTTTTTCCCAGTCGCAATAAACTTCCGATCGTTTATGCGGTAGTTGGAAATCGGCAATCAATTTCATTGATTCGCTTATCTTTTCATTCGGCATTACGGCCGGAAAGGGATAAATTTTAGAGAAGATTTTGTCGGCGGGCAGGGAAACAACTAAATATTTCAGCCGGCGACCGGAAAGTTTTTTTATTTTCACGATAAACTCACTCTCTTTTTTTATTAAACCATCATTTATTACATCGCTTGAAAGAGTCTCTTCAAGAAGCGTTTTGATTTCCAAAGACGATTTACCTCTTTTTAGTAAGGTAAGCCGGATGTGGGAATCAGATATTTCCAAGCCGCCAATCGGCTCTTCATTGATGAGGCGCAGTAGATTCATAGTACTTATTATAATACCAAAATTACCGAAATTTTACAATTTTTGAGCCAGACTTATTTTTAATGGTTTAATCAGAATCAGCCAGGTAATTGGCGGTTAACTTAGGGTAAAATAGTCTTCAGCGGAAATTTTTAATAGGAAGTTTTCAGCTTTTTTTCTTGCTCGTGCCGCTCAAGCGCCAGTTGGATCAAGCGGTCGATTAGATCGGCATAAGAGAGGCCGCTCGCTTCCCAAAGTTTTGGGTACATGCTTGAGGCCGTAAAGCCGGGGATAGTATTTATTTCATTTATTAAAATTTCTTCATTTTCTTGTAAAAACATATCAACCCGGCCAAAACCGGCACAGGAAAGGACGCGGAAGGTCTTGATAGCGAGGGTTTGTATTTTTTTAATAATTTCCGCCGATAATTTCGCCGGAATTTCTAAGGTAGTCGCGTCGGCGTCAAGATATTTAGTTTCATAAGAATAAAAATCTTTGTTAAAGATTATTTCTCCCGGCAGAGAAGCGAGGGGTTCGTCATTGCCTAGCACCGAACATTCAATTTCCCGGCCGATAATATTTTCTTCAATAATAATTTTTTGGTCGTAGCGGAAGGCTTCTTCAAGCGCCGTCGCGAATTCTTTGGCTTCCCGAATCTTGCTTATTCCTACGGAAGAGCCGAGATTAGCCGGTTTAACGAAAAAAGGCAAACCCAAAGTTTTCACGATTTCCTGATAGGCTGGAATTTCCGTTTTTAGGCCGGCGATGAATTTCGCAATCGGAATTCCGCTGTCGCGCAGGAGGCGCTTCATTATATCTTTATCCATGCCGACCGCCGAGCCAAGGACGCCGGCGCCAACAAAAGGAATATCGGCGAGTTTAAGCAGGCCCTGGATTGTTCCGTCCTCGCCGTAAGGGCCGTGTAAAATCGGGAAAGCGACATCAATAGTTATTTCTGTTTGGCCGTTTTTTAAATTAATAAGCCGGCCGCTGTTTTCGCCTGGATGTTCAGATTCGCGGAAGAGAATGAGCACAAGTTCTTTTCCCGGGTTAGCTTTATCTGTTTTATTTTTATTAATTTTTTCTGTTTCGCTGGCGCTTATCGTTTCGATAGCCTTTATCGTTTTGTCGGCCCCTATAGTTTCGCCAGCCTCTATCGTTTTACAAATCTCACTGGTTTTTTCAAGTAAATCATCGTTGTTACCGAGCAGCCAGCGCCCGTTTTTATCTATTTTTATCAATATCGGTTCATATTTTTCTTTATCAATCGCCCTTAAAATATTAGCCGCCGATTTTAAAGAAATTTCATGTTCGGCGGATTTTCCGCCGAAAATAATTCCGACTTTTATTTTTTTCATATTGTTATTTGATTTACGCGATTATTTAATAATATATACATATTAGCATAAAAAATGGGAGCTTAATAATAAATTTGTCATTTTTATTATAGGGGCTATGGTTTTTAATTAGCGGGCGTTAAAAAATAAATTTCTAGTTCTTTAGACGAAATTATTGATGAAATTAAGTATTGGGCGAAGTTTTTAGAGAAGTTTTAATTTACTTGTGTGTTTGAGAAAATCTTTGTATTAAGCTTTCAAGGTTAGATATTTGATATTGCATGCTTTGTATTTGTTGATTTTGTCTATTTGCTATTTCTAAAATTGAATTTATTTTGTGTTCCAAGCTAATAGGGACAACTCCCATAACATGACAGCAAGGCGAGGCAATAGCGACAAAAGAGGCTGAACCTCCTTTTAATATGCTTGGTTCGTATTTTTCAAAATGAATATTTGTTATTAGATTGTTACAATTAGGGCATTTAGCCGAGTTAATCATATATTTTAATTAGCTTATTAAGAATACGTTAAAAGGTATTTTTAGAATATTATCTTTAACCTCAATCGCATTATTAGTATAAGATATTATTATGCCATAGTCGCTTTTAATTCTTTCTGAAGTTTTATGTATTTGTTTATTATTTTTATCTCCTCGGCCGACTTCTATAATTATTTTTTTTATATTATCAATTTCTAATATAAAATCAGCCCCGCCCCGAGACGGATCATAACTTATAGAACCCTGGCCGGGTGATACAAAATCCCTAAATAAATAAGCGCTAACAACATCCTCCATTAATTTACCTTGCCTAGTTAAATATGTTGATCTATCCCCGGTAATATTTAAGAGCGACATTCTATAAGTTGGGCTCATAAATAAATATTTAGACGGTTTTTTTGATTTAGTGAGATTGGAGCCATAAGGAGGCACCTTTATTAAAAGTTCGGCTTTTTCTAAAACCTCGAGAATATTCATCATTGTTAGCCGTTTTATGCCCGTAGTTGAAGTCAGCGTGCTGATGCTTGGCGCATCTAGGCTATCAGCTAAAATAAACAGTAAACGCTTAATTGAGCCGAGAGTATCAACGTCAAATTTTGCCAAATCTCTTATGTCGGCGTTAATAATTTTATCAATTAATAGTCTTATTTTTTCGTAAGTTTTATTTTTTTCTTTGTTTATAGTGAAGGGTAAGTTTTCAACAGTAATATATTTTTCTATTTCTTCTTCATTTATCTTCGTTAAATAATCGGAGATTTGCTTATTGTGCTCCGTTATTTTTTTATAGGCCTCTTCCGCCGATCCGGAATAATATAAAGCATTTTTAATTTTTTCTTTCAGCCCTTTCTCGGGATATAAATTATTTTTTATTAATTGCAGTTCACAAAAATTCATCGGATAAAGTTTTTCGAAAACAGCCCGCCTAGAAACGTCAGCGTCGATTTGCAGAGAAACCGCGGATGAGCCGGTTGTTATGATAAAAACATTTTTTGTTTTATTATAAAGAAGGGTTTTAATAATGGAGCTCCAATTTTTATCGGCCTGAACTTCATCAATAAAAATAAATATCTTTTGTTTTTGCTCCCCGAATTTTTTACCCAAAAAATACTCATATGTTTCAAGGATATCTTTCAGCGATAATCCGAGGGCGTCAAAAGCTTCATCCATAGAAATATATAACAGATATCTATTATCTACGGATTTAATTAACTCGCTGTATATTTGGGCTAAAATAGTGGTTTTTCCCACACCCCTTAAGCCGGGCATAATAATCCACCGCTCACTATCAGTATTATTTAAGAACTCGGTAATATATTTTCTTATTTTTATAAAAATACTTCGAGGACGATAAAAAATCCCGTTATTATCTTTAATATGACCCTCTAAAATGTATTTAACATCATTTATTTGGTTTTTTATGTAATTTAAGGCATTTTGATTCATATGTATAGTTTAGTTTCTTATATTAATGCTTATTAGTATATCATAACAGACAAATAAGTCAATATTAAAATTTAGTCAATGTTTTAGGGTCTTTTCTATCGAGTTTGTTTTTTTAGTGGTCGTTAAAAAACGGATTTTCAGTTCTTTGGACGAAATTATTGAGGAAATTAAGTATTGGACGGAGTTTTTGGGGGAATGAGTTGATTAAACAAAAATGCTTATATTTATTATATATTTTAATAAATTTTAGCATAGTTTTTAAATAGCTAATTTGCTAATATTAAATAAATTATATCAAAATATTGCATAGTTTATTACACTATATCTTGCATAGGTTTTTAAAATGATTTATAATGTAGTTATATGATAAATAATAAATTGAAAATCAATGAAGCCGCTAATTATTTAGGGGTTTCAATAGATACGCTTAGGCGATGGGATGAAAATGGGAAATTAAAAGCCCTAAAAGAGAAATCGGGTGGGCATCGTTACTATAGCTTAACTCAGCTAGAAGAATTTCTAACGTCTTTCTGCGTTTATTCGGCGAAAAAATGGGCTAGTGATGATGTTGGCAAAAAACCAAATGATATTTTTTATTGTTCGGACAGCTCTGTTTTTCAAGGCCGGCTTTATAAACTGAGGATGGCTTTAAGCAAAAATAAAGAGATGGAATCATTTTTTTCTTTGCTTATTTCTATTGTTGGCGAGATAGGCGATAACTCATTTGGGCATAATCTTGGTAATTGGCCGGATATTATTGGAATATTTTTTGCTTATGACATAAATAACAAAACAATTGTTTTGGCGGATCGGGGACAAGGCATATTAAAGACATTAAAAAGAGTAAAGCCGGAATTACAAGAAGATTCCGAAGCGCTGCAGATTGCTTTTACCGAAGTTCTTTCCGGTCGGGCGCCGGAAAGCAGGGGAAACGGTCTAAAATATGTCAGGATGGTTGTAGAGAGAAATCCGATTAGTTTATTTTTCCAGAGCGGAAAAGCAGAATTAAATTTAGATAAAGATAAAACAATATTAAAAATAAAAAAAGCTAAAAATCCCATACCGGGTTGTTTGGCTATAATTAAATTTTAAGTATATGGTTATAGATATAAAAAAATTTGGCGCGATATTAACTTCAAGGCAATTAGGGAAAGAAGCTTTAGCGGCGTTTTTGCCTAATTTTCAGAATATATCCAATGCAGAAAAAATATATGTTAATTTTGACGATGTAGATGTTTTTTCTCCATCATGGGGGGATGAATTTTTAACCGCTTTGTATAAAAAGTTTGGCGATCGTTTGGTTTTAAAAGAAAGCGCTAATGGTTCGGTTAAGGCTAGTATAGAAATGTTGGAAGAGGCTAATAATATAAAATTTAATGTTGAATGAGTCAAATTTTATGAAGTCTATAAAAAAAGAGGAAATTAATAAAATAATTACCAAGGCCTATTCTTATGAATTCTTTCTTGAAGAAGACGCTCTTTGCCTGATTGAAATAATCGCCAGTGCTAAAAGTTGGTGGCAGAATTTTAAATCCGGCCGTATCTTTTCCAAAGACGACGATATTTTTTTATTTTTAGATAACCAGGAATTGACTACGTCGCGGAGCAAAAAGCCGGACGCCCGTTCCGCCTGGAACGGTAATGAGCTTAAAGGATTAGAGAAGACGGTTTTAATCGCGGCTAATTTGAAGCCGGGGAATCATATTATAACCCTAAATCCGAACAGAACCCCATATCTAAAAACTATCGCCATATCCAAGGTAGAAGAAGGAAATAAGATAATCTATATCCCGACAGAAAATAATCCCGCTCAAAAAGGCGATAGGCGGCCTTGGCTAAGTTATATTATTTTAGATTTGTTTATTACTAACCTAACTATTACCGCCCGGGCCAATAAAAATCGCGGTGATGACGACGATATTAAATTGGTAATTAATGGAGAAATTCAAAAGAATGAAAATAAACGCGCTCATCAGGATTGGTATTGGTGCGGCAAGATATTAAAAGGCAAAGATAAAACATTTTCTAAGGATATTAATTCGCAAGCGAAACAATATAATTTTGACTTGTATTCCGACGAGGCCCCGCGTCTATCAAAAATAGAAATAGGGATAAAGCCGGTGGGCACGAAAAGAATCCCCACTGTTGACGATCCGCTTTGGACCGGTGATTTTAGGGACGATACGGAAGAAATGCTTTTGGCGAGATTAATATTCGGGGAAGCGGCTAGTGAACCGCGAGAAGCAAAAATTTGGGTTGCTTGGTCGGTAATTAACAGGACGAAGGCTAATTCTTGGTGGCCGGATACAATTAAAGAAGTAATATTGCAAAAAGATCAGTATGATCCTATTAAGTCGACGTGCCCTGTTTACGAGAAAATTATTAACCCGTTAAATTATGATGGGGTAGGAATGGCAGATAAAGAAAGTTGGTATGAATGTTACGAAATAGCCAGGGATGTTATTTTAGGAAAAATAAGTAACCCGACAATAGCTACCCATTTTGTCGCCGGAGATGATTATAAAAGTTTTTTTGAAAAAAATGTGGTTCCGAATGGCAAACTTTTAAATAAAATAGGGAATACCTATTTTTACTGGAGCCCTAATTAAACAAAATGTTAAAAAAAATAATTAAAATATCAACCATTTTATTAGGTTCTATTATAGCCATAATTTTGGCCGTGTTTATTATTTCTTTCTATTTAAATCCTTCCGAATTTTTATATGTTTATTTAGGAGATGATGGTTTATCGGTTTGGGCAGAGGGCAATCCTCTTCCTTTCAGAAAGGAAATTTCTGGGACAAGATCACCGAAATTTTCTGATATAAAATGGTCGCCGAATAATAATTATGTGGCCTTTTATGATAATGTCAGAGAAACGCCAGATATGAATAGAGATTGGTTTTTAAAAATTTTTAATCCCAGGACATTTAGTGTTAGAACTATCTTTATCGGTCCGTGGGTTACGGGGGAGTATAAGTGGTTAGATGATAATACGATAAGGGCTTATGCTGGTGCTTGCAGTGGTTGCCGGCTATATTGTGATATTAATATATATAGACGTGAACCGTTTGTTTTTACAGAAGATAAAGATCCTGAAAATTGTGGTGCGCAGGCTTGGTGGGAATATGATGATTCAGACGAATAGCCAAAACTACCAAACAAACAGATTAACCCTGCGGTCTCGTCGCAGGGATATCTATATTAATACCGGAATGATTAAAGAAAAGGGACATCTTGAAGCGGAAGAGAGGACTTGTATGTAGGTTCATTAGGGAATGAATGGTGTGATTATAATAGTTGGTTTATTAACCCGATTCCTTGGCAGATGCCATTTTATAACGGAATTTTTAACAAAATCTTCCGACAATATTTTATCTATTTTTGATTTATTTTTTAACATAATTTTAGGTAAAATATATTGTATTTATAGTACTTTGAAGACCATTTTACAAGTTGTTTCCTCTTATAAAAAATGATATAATGGTTCATATAATAAGCCCCTAATAAGCCCCACATGAAAAAACAGCTTGGACAATTTTTTACCAGTAACTCCGATTATATTCTTCAGGGATTTGAAGAATATGTTAAAGGCAAAAGCGTTATTGACCCTTTTGCCGGAAATAGAGACTTAATGGATTGGTCTAAAAAAAATGGTTGTAAATCAATCAAGGGTTTTGATATTGATAAAAATTATATCGACAATAAACATATTTTTTTAAATGATTCCATTAATAATCCTCGGAAATACAAGTTTATCTGCACTAATCCTCCTTATTTGCATAAAAACAAGGCGGATATTAAGACCAAAAATCAATTTTTTTCCGGCCAAAACGCCATTTTTGAAGATTTATACCAGGTTTCCATAATATCAATGCTTGATAGCGACGAGGGTATTATTATTGTTCCGCTTAATTTTCTTAGTGCTGAAAATTCAAAAAAAACAAGAAATCTATTTTTTGAAAAATTTCAAATAGTAAAATTAAATATTTTTTCTGAACAGGTTTTTGAAGATACTACTTATAACGTTATCGCTTTTTATTATAAAAAGAAAAATAAACCTACTGAGAAAGATATTATTAATGCGACCGTATTTCCGGAAAAGAAAAAAATAAATTTTACCGTTGAAAAAAAGTATGATTGGCAGTTAGGTGGAGAATTTATTAAAAAGGTCAATTATATACAAAATTATTTAGGAGTTTTCAGGTTAACTGAAAGTTTTTTAATTCCTGGCAATCAAAAAGTTGAAATTGCTATTCAGAATATTAAGGATAAACAGATTTTTAAAGTTCCTAAAGATGTGAAAGAAATATTAGAAAAAAACATTCTCATGTTAAGAGCTATCGATAGTAAAAATGGCAAAAAGATTCAACTGGAAGATATAAGAAAATATCGAATACTCGGATTAGCCGGAAAAGTTTCTTCTAGAAATATAGCCCATTTAATATTCAAAGAAAATTTAACTAGAGCACAACAGCAAAAATTGTTAAAAGAATTTAACGAGGAACTTAATAAAAATAGAGAAAAATATTTTTCTTATTTTCTAACTAATTTCCGTGACAACAACCGCAAAAGAATTTCTTTTGATTTCACTTATAAATTACTCAACTATATATATCGGAAAAATTATGAAAAACAGCCTTCATTATTTTAAGGTTTCGCAAGAAAGCCCGGAGGATCAGCTAGATATTAATTATTTTATTCTTGAAAAAGACCCTTATATCAAGGAGTATATAGCTAATGTAAAAAATATTAAAGAAACTCTTATTACTATTAAAAAACTTCAGGAAAATAAAGAAAGTAAAGAGACGGTTGATAAATATTATGAAAAATTATTCAAAGATTTTAATGATTATTCAAATTGCTCAGAATTAGGATGTTTTGTTAACGCCTGCGATACAACTAGAGACTTAATAAAAAACGATTTTAATTCTTTTAAGACAATAATTGATTTATTTATTAAAAAGAGAATTTTAGACGACAAAGCTCCAGAAAATTGGATACAAGCAATAATAGATACCAACGCCTCTAGAAAGAAGGGAAGGCTCGGAGAAAATAAATTAATCGCTTTTTTAACAAAAGATTTTGGTTATAAATTAGTAAAAACCTGGGAGGATTTTGATAAATTTAAAAAATGTGTAACGAGTTTTTCTAAGGATATTTTTTATAATGACGAAGTAGTAAAAAGGCTTGGTATTAATTTGAAAACAAAAAATCAAGGAAAAATGTTAGATTTGATTATTAAAAACGGAAAAAATATTTATATTTTAGAAGCCAAGCATTTAAACACTGGAGGAGGAGAACAAAACAAACAAATTAATGAATTAATTAAAATATTAGAGCTCAAAGAAAAGAGGGAAAATATTTTTTATATATCTTTTTTGGACGGGACTTATTCAAATAAATTAATTGGTGAAAATATACAGAAAAAATCAAAAAAATTATTTGCTCAAAGGAGCCAAATTGAAAAATATCTAAAAAGTAGAGGAGCAAAAAATTACTGGGTTAATACCGCCGGATTTATTCAGCTCTTTTTGGATCTTGGTTAATTTAACATCAAAAACCGAGATTGACTAAAAAGACCTGACATTCGTCAGATCTTTCTTTAGTGGACCCTAAGGGATTTCCGCCTCGCGGCGCTTAAGTCGCGCCGCTCGTTGTCCAGGGCGGACCCGCTAAACACTCGCCAGCTCGCGTTTATCGTCGCTCGTCCGCTCGTTCTCGCTCCGCTTGAACTCGCGTCTCGCTCGCCGCCTGTTCTCATCCCTTAGTTGCGAACCAATAACGAAAAAAACTCTGACATTCGTCAGAGTTTTTGTTCGTTAGTGGACCCTAAGGGATTCGGTCACGGTCGCTAAGCCTCGCTTGTTTGCTTCGCAAACTGCGCTCGCTAAGCGCCCCGACCCGGCCTCGCGGTGCGTTCGCTTCGCTCCGCACATCGCTCCGGCTTTCGAATCCCTTAGGCGGATCAGCAACAAATAAAAACAACCCAAAGCAGTTTGGGTTGTTTTTATTAGTGGACCCTAAGGGATTCGAACCCTTGACCCCCTGCTTGCAAAGCAGGTGCTCTAGCCAGCTGAGCTAAGGGCCCAACCATTATTCAATTATACTTAAAATTAATTATACTTCAAGAGAGGGCCGGTAAGCCAGCGGGCGAAATCGCCGCCACTGCCGGTCAAGCTAACGATGCCGATGAACAGAAAAATGATTCCGACTAGCTTATAGCCGAGACGGGAGCCGCCTTCAGTTCCGAGCTTCGCCTCAAACCAGGCAATACGGCCGAAGTTGCTTAAGAACCATTCGGTTTTTAGGATTAATAAGGTTCCGGCCCCGATTAGTAAAATTCCAACGATAATCGACATATCTTTATTGTGCCCTTTGCCAAATGTTTAAAAGAACATTCGGCAATAGCCCTTTTATTATTTTATATAATTAAGCGGGTTGACTCTTTGTCCGTTGATAATGATCTCAAAATGGAGATGCGAGCCGGTTGAGCGGCCGGTCGAACCCATTAAGGCGATTATCTGTCCCTGGCTCACGCTTTCGCCCTTGCTCACCAATAATTTTGAAGCGTGCCCATAGCGGGTTTTTTGTCCGTTACCATGATTGATTAAAATCGTGTTGCCGTAGCCGCCGTTCCAGCCGCCTTGGGAAATTTCAATGACTCCATCGGCCGTAGCGTAAAGCGGGGTGCCGACGGCGTTAGCAATATCAAGACCTTGATGACGCCAGGAGAAATATTGGGAAATGCGATGGCCGTCTGTCGGCCAAAGCCAGGCTCCGGTTGCAGGTTTTGCGGCCGAGGGTTTCGCTAAATTACTAATAACATTCAAACCGCTTTTAGCTGTCGTCGTTATTTTTGGCGCTTCTATGATTTTGTTAGCGCCAGGCAAAATAATTTTTTGGCTGATTTTAAGGCCTTCCTCCAAGCGGTTTGCCTCTAGTATTTTTTCTTCCTCAATTTTATATTTTTTCGCTAAAGAAGCAACTGTATCACCCTTTTTTACGGTATATAATAATCCGCTATAAGGCAAGATGGTGAGCGTTTTACCCGGTCGGATAAGGGTATAAGCCGAGAGATCATTAGCCCAAAGAATCGTATTGGTCGTAATATTAAAATGTTGGGCGATAGAACTGACCGTATCGCCTGGCTGAATCGTATATTCAATTATTTCCGTGCGTGGCGGTGCGAAGCCGCCGCTCTCATTAACGCTGTTGGGCTTAAAGATTAAATCTCCTTCATTATTGAAAGCGACAAAATTTTCTAAAGCTTCTTCGCTTACAATTTGTTCAACCGGTTTGTCTAAGATAGCGGAGTCCTCTAAAGACAATTCATTTTTCGCGGCCAAACGGTTCAAATCTATAGTTTCTTCAATCAATTCTTCTTCGATTTGCCCGCCAAATTCAGTTTCGACCAGATTAGCCATTACTGTTTGAGAAATTCCTCGTCCGGCGGCCGCGGCCTGGTTTTTGCCGTTTATATTATTAAAAACCAAAAAAATCGTTAGGACTAAGACGAACAGGTAAACTAAGCGGTTTCGGGTTAATTCATTTATGGCCTTACCGGCTAGCTCGCTTTTTTTTAAACGAAAAATATTATAGTAAATTTTTACTAATATTTTAGAAAAAGTTCGGCCGAAAAGCCAACGAAAAAAACCGGTGGCGAGCCGGATAAAGCCAAAGGATAAGCGCCCGATCAGCCGCAGAAACTTTATTGAAGCCAATCCAAGCTCCAGGCCGATATTTTTTAGTTGTTTTTTGAAAGATTTCCCGATATGGTTAGCTATAATAGGGCTTCTATACTAATGCCGTTTTTGCCCTATTCCTCATATTTTGACAAAAACCAGCTCTTCTATACTATCATTTTTAAACTTTTATCGTCAATTTGCGCTTAAGAGACGGAAAAAGCTGGTTATAAATATTCTAGTGGCGGTCAATAAATAATTTTAGAGAACCTAAAAATAAAAACAACCCCCTGTTTCCCCTGGGGGCGCTTTAAGCGAGCGGTAGAGTAAAGTAGAAATTAGCGCCGTGTCCGGGTTCGCTAATCAGGCCGATTTGGCCGCCAAGAGAATCAATGGTTTGTTTACAGATATAAAGCCCGAGCCCCATGCCGTCTTGTGAACGGGATAAAGAGGGTTCTAATTGAGAAAATTTTAGAAATAATTTTTTTTGCCGTTCTTTAGAAATACCCGGCCCCTCATTGATTACTTCGACTTTCGCGGTTTTACTATCCGGTTGGCTTAGAATAACGCGGATGTTTTGTTTTTCTGAACCGTATTTTACGGCGTTATCGACGAAATTATAAATAACTTCGGATATTTTTTTCTGGTCGCTTTCTAAAATAATATTTTTAGCCATGATTTCTATCGTGACTCGGGAGGCAGATCTTTTTGCCAAAGCGTCCAAAGATGTTTTCAGTCCCGCGATTGTCTGGCTAAGATTAAATTTTTCCTTAGTGATTTCTACTTTGCCATGTTCGTTTTTTATGGATTTAAGCATTTCCTTGATTAAACCGGCAAGTTTAGAGCTTTCTTCATGAATAACCCCGAGATATTTTTCCTGCTCAGGATTCAGATTTTTTGCGGTTTTCATCATCACTTCCGATAAGCCCATAATAGAAACTAAAGGGGTTTTTAATTCGTGCGTGGCAATATTCATGATTTCATTTTTCATCCTATCTAATTCCTTCAGTTGGCTTATCTCTAATTCGCCGCTGGCGACTTGTTTTCGCGCTTTGATTAATTTTTCATTGTATTCTTTAAGTTTTTCAATATTGGTTCTTAAAGAAAAAAGCATCGTATTGAAAGAATTGGCTAAGCTGGAGATTTCATCGTTGCCTTGGAGTAAATCGCCGCGACCCTGGAAGATATGGAGGAGTTTCTGGTCGACCGTGGCGCTAAGGTCGCCGCTTTCAACTTTTTTTGCCAGGTCGGTTAAGCTTACTAAGGGTTCGATTATTTTTTTAGAAAAACGGAAAGAATAAATTACACAAGTAATTATAACAAGCAGCCAAAAAGCGCCGCCGATTAAGTTAAGCCAAAGTTGAGTATGGTTTATTTTTTTTTGAAGTTCTTCGACGTATTCTAATTCGTGTAAGATTAGGTTAGTCGCTGTTTCCTGGGCAAGAATGGCTTGTTTTTGAGCGACGTAAAAATAATCTGCCGCGGCCAGCCCAGGTTCGTCCGCCAGGACGCTTAAACCCTCGTCGCAGTCGGAAATCAAATCATTTATTATTTTTTTCAGATCAAGATAAGCGATTTGGCTCTTTTCATTAATAATCGTTTGGTTGAGCCGGGAAAAGATCAAAGAAATTTCTGCTCGAATAGCGCGGTATTCGTTTATTTTTTCTGTTTGTTTAGCATCGGCGGCGCGAGTATCGCAGGCGCGGGCCAAATCTCCCGTCAATTCAATCAATTTATATTCCGAAAGCATGTTATTGGAAATATCCTTATAGCGCTTAATCATGGCGAAATGGGAAATGAAAAAAAAGACGTTAAAGACGAAGAGAATCGTGATAACTAATAAAAAAGAAGTTATTATTTTAGTTTTCAGGCTTTCCATAATCAAGATTGCCCGTAATAGAACTATCGTTAGATATTCAAAAGGATAACCGACGATAGCCCCTATGTTTAAAAATTTTAAGATCGTGCCGCTGCTTTTTGTATTTCTGCCATCAAACTGTCGAGTTCAAAAGGTTTTTCTAATATTCCTTTAACGACGCCGGTAGCATTGAATTGTTCCAGCATTTCCCGTAATTCCTTAGAGGCGATCGGCAGGGCGGAAACGAGCAGGACTGGGATGCCCTTTAATTTTTCGTCCTGGCTCATGGCTTTACAGCCATCAAGCCCGCTGACGACCGGCATCATGATATCCAGGATAATCAAGTCGTAGCTGGAATCAGCAGCCATTTTTTCCAAACCCTCTTTCCCGCCGTAGGCGACTTCAATTTCCGCCGGCTCGCGGCTAGAAATCAAGGCCTGGAGAGTGGTGACGGTGTTGGTGTCGTTGTCAATGATTAAGATTTTCATATTTT
>Ga0172382_10004851_pt1 | contig 20363 bp, 14 predicted proteins | sample Leawel138RmetaG_FD_122245 | JGI IMG/M metagenome (GOLD analysis project Ga0172382, IMG submission 122245) | Leachate microbial communities from a municipal landfill in Southern Ontario, Canada - Leachate well 138R metaG | ecosystem: Engineered > Solid waste > Landfill > Unclassified | place... | reverse complement strand
TTCATAAAAGTCGTAGAGGCAGCCGCCGTTGAGGAGAAATTCTTCGCGCCCGTCCGCATTTCCCGTGACCAGATACGCCGCCCCCATCATGGCGTTGAAGGCGATCGCCCCGTCGGTCATGGACACGTCGAGGTGCTGCCCCTCGCCCGTCCGCTGCCGGTGGATGACGGCGGCCAGAATGGCGATGATGGAATGGTTCGATCCGGACGCCACGTCCGCAATCTGCATCGACATCAGGGTCGGTCCCGTATCCCGCCGGCCCTGATAGCCCATGAGGCCCGAACGGGCCAGGTAGTTGATGTCGTGACCGGCCCGGTCCTTGAAGGGCCCCGTCTGCCCGTAGCCCGTGATCGAGCAGTAGATGAGCGACGGGTGCTTCTTTCGGAGCGCCTCGTAGCCGAATCCGAGCTTCGCCATGACACCGGGCCGGAACTGTTCGACGAGGATGTCGTGGGTGCCTAGCAGGCGGTCGACGATATCCGCCGCCCGGGGATCCTTGAGGTTCAGGGTGAGGGATCGCTTCCCCCGTCCCAGGAACGCCCCCGCGACGGACTGGGTCGTTCCGGGGAGGTAGGGCGGCAGGATCGCCGCGAGGTCCGGACGGCTGCCCGAGATGACCGCAAGAACCTCCGCGCCAAGGTCGGCCAGGGTCATCGTGGCGTAAGGACCAGGCAGGAGCGTCGTGAAGTCCAGGACCTTCAATCCCGTCAACGGGCCGGCCATGTCTCCTCCTTCGTGAACGCGGTGCGTGAGAGGGGGGGGGGCACCGCCCCCCCTCGGTGAACGGTGCCTAAAGCCCCATGAATCGGGCCACGATGACCTTCATGATCTCATTCGTCCCGGCAAAGATCCGGGTCACCCGGATGTCCCGCCAGGCGCGCGAGATCGGGTACTCGTCGCAGTAACCGTAACCGCCGTGGAGCTGCAGGCAGCGGTCGGCCACCCGGTAGGCCATGTCCGTAATCCAGTACTTGGCCATGGACGTCTCAACGACAATGTGCTGACCCTCCATGTGATCCATGATCAGTTTGTCGATGAAGGTCCGGCCAAGTTTGATCTCCGTCGCCATTTCCACGATTTCGAACTGCGAATGCTGAAATTTGGAGATGGGTTTGCCGAATACCGTCCGCTCCTGACAGTATTTGATTGTGACCTCCAGCATGAATTCCGCGGCAGTCTGTGCACCGATGGCACAGACGAGGCGTTCCTGCTGGAGTTTCTGCATCAGTTTGATGAATCCCGTTCCCTTCTCGCCCAACCGGTTGCTCTTGGGAATCCGGCAGTCCGTGAAGTACAGTTCCGAAGTGTCCTGGCTGTGCCAGCCGATCTTCTTGATTTGCTTGCCTTTTTCAAATCCCGGCGTTCCGGCCTCGACCAGATAAAGATCCACGGCCTTATGGGGGTTGTCCACGGACGGATCCCTCGCCGCCACAACACAGAGATCGCAATTGATCCCATTACTGATGAAGGTCTTCTGGCCGTTCAGGATGACCGAATCGCCGTCCTCGACGGCCGTCGTCTTCATCGCCGCGAGATCGCTGCCCGCGTTGGGCTCCGTCATGGCGACCGCCGTAATGATGTCGCCGGTGACGCAGCCGGGGAGATATTTCTGCTTGTGCTCCTCGGAACCGAAGGAAATGATGTAGGGAACGATGATGTCACTGTGGAGCGACGCGGTAAGTCCCGAGAAATTCGCACGGGACATCTCTTCGAGAATGATCACCGAATAGAGGAAATCCGCACCTGGCCCGCCATATTCTTCGGGAACGCAGGTTCCCAGAAACCCCTGATCGCCCATCTTTTTCCAGACGCTCTTGGGGACGATCCCCGCCTCTTCCCATTCCTCGATGTGGGGCACCAATTCCTTTTCCACGAACTTCCGCACGGTATCGCGGAACATCTTGTGTTCGTCGGTATATTTGATAATATCCATGGTGTGTCTCCTTCACGGCATGCGGATAAACACAAATTGACGGCCGGAAACGGCACCGGCAGGGAAACGCCCGTCCCCCCGCGGCGCCCGCCGGGGCGGAAGGGAGTTTCCCTACGCCCCGGCCAGGTTGACCGCGTTGGAAATTTATTTCTTGTACTTACCGATGATGGTAATGGCGCACACATTATGGTGGGGGAACCCGCCCAGGTTGTGCGTCAGGCCAAGCTTGGGATCCTTCAACTGACGATCTCCGGCCTTCCCCTGAAGCTGCAAATACATCTCGTAAAGCATCCGCAAGCCCGAGGCCCCGATCGGGTGGCCGAAGCACTTCAATCCGCCGTCAATCTGGGACGGTATCTTGCCGTCCCGGTCATACATCCCGTCCAAAACGTCCTTCCAGGCCTGGCCCCGATCAGAGAGGTGGAGGTCTTCGTACGTGACGAGCTCCGTGATCGAGAAGCAGTCATGAACCTCGATCATGCTGATCTCTTCCTTCGGATTCGTGATGCCGGCTTCTTTGTAGCAAGCCGTGCTGCACTTATCCGCCGTGACGAAGTGATCGCCTTGCCACTCGTTGAACGCGCCTTCATACCCGTTGCTGACGGAAAGCTGGGAAGCCTTTATGGTGATGATGTCTTTTTCCTTCTTGCCCAGTTTCTTGGCGATCTCCGGGGTCGTGACAATGGCGCATGCGGACCCGTCGGAAACACCGCAGCAGTCGAACAGACCGAGCGGCCAGGCAATGATCGGCGCCGCCAGGATCGCATCCATCGACACCGCTTTTCTTAAATGGGCCTTCGGGTTCAGCGCCCCGTTCTGATGGCTTTTCCACGAAACATGGGCGATGGCCTTTTTGATGTCGTCGTTCTTGACCTTGTATTTGGCGCCATAACCCGAGGCCAGCGTGGCAAAAAGCCCCGGAGCGGTCGCATTGGCAAACACCTGCCAGGTTAACGTTCCCGCCGAAGCTCCCCAATTGGGGAGTCCGCCATACCCCGTGTCCTTCAGTTTCTCCACGCCTTGGGCCAGGCAGATGTCATAGGCGCCCGAGGCGACGGCGTAGCACGCCGCCCGGAAGGCCTCCGTGCCCGTGGCGCAGAAATTCTCTACCCGGGAGACGGGAAGATGGGGAAGACGAAGGGTCACCCCGAGGGTCACCGCCCCCTTGCCCACGTTGATCTCTTCAAAACACACGCCGAACCAGGCGGCCTGAATGTCCTTTTTCTCGATGCCCGCGTCGGCGATCGCTTCCTGAAAGGCCTCGACGATGAGCCCCTCGGCTCCGACGTCCCATCGCTCGCCAAACTTGCTGCAACCCATACCGATGATTGCGACTTTATCTCTGATTCCAGAAGCCATGGTCATACCTCCCCATTAATTGAATTTGAACAGCTTGCCGATGAGCTGGGATTTCATCATGTCGCCACCGACCTTCAATTTGCCGGCGCTGAAGGCCTTCATGCCGTCGAGGCGACCGGCGATCAGGTCGATGAAGTCCGTATCGGCCATGCCGATGGTCGTCGTCGGTTTATCCACGGTCCCCGCGGTCACTTGGCAGGCGCCGTCCTTGATCACAACCGCCCAATCCCCCCCGGTCGGACCGGAGATGTTGAATTGGAAGGTCACATCCTTCCCGGCCGCCGCCGCCGCGTTGAAGGCGGAGGGCATTTTTTCGAAAATCCCCTTCACATCGAGATCCCCGCCACCGCCCTTCGGCGCTTCCGCGCCGGCCGCCGCCGGGGGCATCAGGAAGTCCATGATCGCGGCGTTCAACTCGGTGTAGTGCTTGGCGCCGGCCATGCTGTTGATCTTTTCCCAATTGTCGCGGATGTCTTCCGGGGTCGGCACCTTGTCCGCGCCCAGGTGGATCCCGGGACCCGTCATCATCGCGGCCCGGCTGAAGTAACCCGCGGCGGCGTTGAAGATCGCACCCGTGTCCTGGCACTCCTCGGAGCAGAGGTACAGGACGATCCCGGCGATGTACTCGGGACTCAGCTTCGCGAACATCTCCGGCGGCATGACGTCTTCCGTGAGCCGGGAGGCGGCCACCGGGGCGATGGTGTTCACCTTGATGTTGTATTTCGCGCCCTCGAGTCTGAGCGTGTTCATGAAGCCCACGAGCCCCAGCTTCGCCGAGCTGTAATTCGTCTGCCCGAAGTTGCCGTACAGGCCCGCCGCCGAGGTCGTCATGACGATCCGACCGAATCCCTGGTCCCGCATCACCTGGAAGGCGGGACGCGTCACGTTGTACGCGCCGTTCAGATGCACGGCCAGGACCGCGGCCCAGTTCTCCAGTTCCATCTTCAGAAGACCCTTGTCGCGGAGGATGCCCGCGTTGTTGATGAGGATGTCCACCTTGCCGAAGGCGTCCACGGCGGTCTTCACGATGCCCGCGCCGCCCTCGGGCGTCGCGACGTTGTCATAGTTCGCTACGGCCTCGCCGCCCAAAGCCTTGATCTCATCGACGACCTTGTCCGCTGGACCGGCCGCGCCGGCCCCGGAGCCGTCCCGGGCGCCGCCGAAATCGTTGACGACGACCTTCGCCCCGCGCTTGCCCAACTCCAGGGCGTACGCCCGGCCCAGGCCCGCGCCCGCACCCGTCACGATCGCTACGCGGCCGTCGAAGCGGATCTCGGGAATCCAGTCGGTCTGGGGAACGGCCTTCCAGAAATACTGGGTAAAGCCGCGATTCACGTCCTTCACCCGTTTCCGGAAGGACATGGTGACCGGCATGCCGACCTTGATTTCATCGCGTTCGCAATCCGTAAAGTCGGCCAGCATTCGACCGCCGCCCGCAAAATCCACCGTTCCGTAAATGGCCGGAGGATCGACGGAAACGGCCAGCAGGTCGCCCGTAAAGGTCATGACCTTCGCGGGAATGCCGGCAAACTCGTAATCGTCCATCGGACCCACATGACCGCACGATGGGTTCACGCAGATATCCGCCGCCGGAAGCTGGGCCGTCCCGCAGACGGTACACTTCCCACCGACCAAACCGAGGACCAGTTTTCGATTTCGCCACAGGGCCGTCATGGCCGTCTGGATCGGGCCCTCGTTCCGGATGCCCATCTCGGGATCGATCAGTTCACGGAACTTCAGGAACTTCATGTAGTTGTCCGTGCTCTTCTTCTTTGCGAGCGTGCCCTTGACGCCCAGACGTTCGGCGAGCTTCGCGATGTTTTCCGTGACCTTGAAGTAGAGGGCGTCGCAGCCCTGGCCGAAGCCGGCCAAGAGGATCCCGTCGCCGGGCTTGGCCGTCTCGAGGGCGGAGACCAGCATCAGGAGGGGATGGGCCACGCCGGTCTCACCGCAAACCTCGTGCATCGTGTCGACGAGCTTGTCGCCCGTGGCGCCCAGCTTCTTTGCGATGCTGCGGTGCTCGGCCTTGAAGATGCAGGGGAAGACGAATTTCTGGACGTCGTCCATGGTGATCTTGAGCTTCTTGAACAGACCATTGACGGCCTCGGGGATGAACTTGGAGTAACCCTCTTCCCGGAGCCACCGCTCTTCCCACGTGTAGTCGAACTTACACCAGGACCCACGGAAATGGTCTGCGAAGTCGTAGGTGAGACTGTAGGATCCGAGGAATTCCGCCACCACGTCCTTGTCGCCGACGGCCAGGGCGGCCGCGCCGTCGCCGAACCACATCTCGTAGAAGTTGGCCGGACGCGTCATGCGCTGGTCCGACGCCGTCACGAGGATGTTCTTCCTGCTCCCCGATTTGACCACATCCAGGGCGGTCAGCAGGCCGGTGGTGCCCGCGCGCTGGGAAGCCGTGAAATCCGCCGTGTTGATGTCGCTGCGCAGGTTCAGGGCCGTGGCCAGGATACCGGCGTTCAGACGATCGGCGAAGGGCAGGGTGGTGGAGCACAGGTAGCCCGCATCGATCTTTTTCTTGTCCAAACCGATCAAACAGTCCTGGGCCGCGGCCACCGCCATCGTCAGGCTGTCTTCGTCATGGTTGCACATGGAACGTTCGCCCTGGGCCACGCTGATGATCGCCGGGGCGAACCAGCCCATGGCCTGGAAAATCGCCATCCGGTCTAATCTCAGACGGGGAATGTAGGCGCCGTATGAAGTGATTCCGATCATGTTCTTACCTCCTCATTCATTGCGTAGTTTGCATTCAGATTTTTGAGAAGCACACCTCCGTCAAGCGGCTCACCCTCAGAACTTGAAGAGTTTTTCCAGAAGCTGGGATTTCATCAGGTCGCCCTCGATCTTCAGCTTTCCGGAGGTATAGGCCTTCATGGCGTTCATCTTCCCGTTCATCAGATCCAGATAGTCGGCCGCCGCGATCTTCAGCGTACAGATCGGTTTGGCATGAACGCCCGCGGCGACCGTGCAGGCCCCGCCCTTGATCTCGGCATACCAGTCGCCTTCGCCGGCGACGCAGTACTGGAACACCACATCCACGCCCGAGGCGGCGCCGGCCTGGAAGGCGGAGGGCATTTTATCGAAGACTTCTTTGACCGACGTGAAGCCGCCGCCACCCGCGGCTGGCGCCTTCTTGCCTTCGAGGGCGGAGAGCAGGTCGCCCAGGACGAGGTCATTGAGCTGCGCGTATTCCTTGGCGCCCTTCAGATCCATGATGTTCGGCCAGGCGACCGAAACGTCTTCGACGGAGGTGATCTTCTTGCCGTCGCCCACCACGACACCGGGGCTCGTCATGATGGCGGCCCGGTTGTAGAAGCCCGCGCCGGCATTGTATATCTTGCCCGTCTCCTGGCATTCTTCCGAGCAGAGGTAAAGGACGATCGGCGAGACGTATTCCGGCTTCATTTTCCCCAGCAGGTCGGGCGGCAGGACGTCTTCGGTCAGGCGGGAGGCCGCGATCGGCGCCACGGTGTTCACCTTGATGTTGTATTTGCCGCCTTCGAGCTTGAGGGTGTTCATGAACCCGACGAGACCCAGCTTCGCCGAGCTGTAGTTCGTCTGGCCGAAGTTGCCGTACAGGCCCGCCGCCGAGGTCGTCATGATGATCCGGCCGAAGCCGTTGTCCCGCATGACTTGGAAGGCCGGCTTCGTGACGTTGTAGGCCCCGGTCAGGTGGACGTCGAGGACCGCCTGCCAGTTTTCGGGCTCCATCTTCAGAAGCCCCTTGTCGCGAAGGATCCCGGCGTTGTTGATCAGGATGTCCACCTTGCCGAAGGCATCCACGGCGGTTTTCGTGATGCCCGCGCCGCCCTCGGGCGTTGCGACGTTGTCGTAGTTCGCCACGGCCTCGCCTCCAGCGGCCTTGATCTCATCAACGACCTTGTCCGCGGGACCGGCCGCGCCGGTCCCGGAGCCGTCCCGGGCACCGCCGAAGTCGTTGACGACGACCTTCGCACCGCGCTTGCCCAGTTCCAGGGCGTACACCCGACCCAGGCCTCCGCCGGCTCCGGTCACGATGGCCACACGACCATCAAAACGGATTTTGTTCTTTGCCACCATCTCGTTCCTCCCTTCCTTTCGATAATGCGTGTTAAAAGATAATAAAGTCAGGACCCTGTTTCAGAATCGTGCCGATTTCGAGAATCGGCACGATTTTTTATGTATACGTCGGATTAGCGTCTTGCGTAAAGGCAGGTATATGCATGAACTTCAACGCTTGTTTGACCTGAGTCTTATAGGTTTCTTTGTTCAAGACCACGATCGGACGAAAGAAATTTTCCCCGGAGATGAAGCAGTGGATGGCGTTCATGAGCGCCAAGAGCATCAGCATGACGTGCGGGGAGACATTCTTTCTATCTTTTGCCAAGCCCATTGAACGGGCGATATCGACGGTAAATTCGGGTACCTTGAAATCGAGCCCAGCGTCCTCCCGTGTTTTGCTGAAATAGCGTGAGAGAATGAGGTTGGAGATTTCCGGATGGTCAAAAAGATAGTCGGTCATATCATCGATGGCAATTGTCAGGCGGTCCCGTAACGGCAGACCATGGATCACCTTCTCTACGCCGACAAGTTTCTGACTGAGATCTTCGTTGATATCGAGAACGACAGCTTCGTAAAGATCCCTTTTATCACCCCAGTGATAATGGAGGGTCGAAATGTCGATTCCCAACTCCTGGGCAACCATTTTGATGGTTGCCCCGTGATATCCGTACACCCCAAAGATTCGGCGGGCCGCCGCCAGAATTTTTGCCTTTATCGATTCCGGATCCCTGCGGGCCTTTTCTAAGGCAGAAACCATCGTATGGTTCCACTCCAAAGTTCAATCAGATGATGGAGAACCATATGCGGAAAGATTGTCTTTGTCAAGCAAAATATTTCGAATATTCTGAAACGTCCCGGCCTAGTCTATCCAGCGGCCATTCCCGGCTGGACAAATCTGAATACAATGATTTACAAAGATGACGATACAACCCTCATACGAAAAGATCGAACAATCGTTCTCTCTGGTTTGCTCATGGATGATCGGCTGTAAATGCCGGGATGAAAACGTACATTAAGGTATCCTTGACCGTTTTGATGTATTCATCCCTATCCAGATGAACGATGGGGCGGAAAAAATTTTCTCCAGAAATGAAATTATGGATCGCATTCATGACGATCAGAACGCGCATCATCGCCTCGGGGGAAACCTTTTTCCGATTGGGGCTCAATCCCATAGAAGTCGCGATATCTGCAGTGAATTCTGGAACTTTAAAATCCAGTTTTGCCTCATGGCGTGTTTTACCGAAGTAACGATACAGCATCAAATTTGATATTTCCGGATGGTCAAAAAGATAATCCGTCAGCATGTCAAAGCCAATTTTCATGCGCTCATCTAGAGGCAAACCATGAATAACATTTTCCACATCTCTGAGTTTCTGCCCGAGATCTTTGCTCATATCGAGGATGACCGCTTCATAAAGTTCCCCCTTTTCCCCCCAATGGTAATGAAGCGTGGAGATATCAACGCCGGTTTCCTGTGCGATCATCCTTGTGGTCGTTCCGTGAAACCCATACTCTCCAAATATCTTTCTGGCCGCGACAAGGATTTTAGCCTTGGTTGATTCAGGATCTTTTTGAGCTTTTTCTAAGGGAGTTTTCATCGAAATGTCATTCCTCTGATTATTTAAACCGTATTTCAGCACCCAAAACACTCATCAACACTTCCGGCAACCTATTTCATTGTTTCATTAACGTCAAATTTCCTTTTCCTTCTCGGGAAATATCCCTTATTCAACTTGAAACCAAACGTCTCCCATGTTGACAGAAGGATTGTACCCTGGATTTCTCTTGCGGGCAATATGGGAGATGACTCCATCGGTAAAGCGCTTGAACTCCGTTTGCGCCTTGTCAGGATTTGAAACGGCTACGGCCGAAATCTTGCCGGATAACAGGGCGCCGGTGATCCCGAATCCGAATGCCGGCTCCACAAAACCTCCCAAGGTACCGGCAAGGATGAACCCTCGGTGGAAAAGTTTCGGTCCCTTGGGTGTCTGTCCGCGAAAACGTCTCCACTTGTCAAATTGGCGGTGCTCAGAAGCTTCCACGATGCGCTTAAACATGTCGAGATTTTCTTGCGCAACTTCTTTTCGGGCAAAAAGGAGTACGTACCAAATGCCGTTCATGGCCGCAGAATATCCGTATTCATTGGAAAATGAACCGAGATAAGTCCCCGCGGAGACATGATCCCGTTCGATTTCGGCGTATGCCCAGTAACCGGCAAACACGCTGGAATCGAGGTTTAACCAGCCGTACATTTCCGGAGAGAGTCCCGTGGACAGAATGGATCTTCCGACGAGTTCTTTGAGATCATCCTCCTTCAATGAATTCCGGAATTCGAATTCCACCCCTTCTTTTTCAGCAATGCGAAAAAGTAAGGAATCCAGAGAGGTCGGTCTGTGGCCCCTTTCAGTATTGAAGACACGGTATCCCAAGGAACCGAAATCGATATTTCCCATATCCTGGTTTCCCATGTGCAACCTGCAGGAATCGCTCGTATCGACAAAAGCTTCACTCAAGTCGATCCCGATATACTCCCACAATCCCGGCATGGCGACGGGCGTCGTATGCACGGACGGATGCCACCCGGGTTCGCCACCCACACCGTTTTGCCTCTCTTTGACAATCACTCGGAATCCTTCCCGATTCAAATTGATCGCCGCAACCAATCCGGCAGGTCCGGCCCCTATAACATAAATTTCTTTCTTTTCCATGATCGTTCTACTCCTCAGCGGACATCCATATACAATCTCGATCTCTTGCGCAAATTCTTATCATCCTTGGCTATCCGCGAAACGGAACATTCCCGGGCAACGCCACTCGCGGGACGGATCGAACCTTCCGGGAGGAAAGGAAATGCGCAGCGAACACGGCATGAAACATCTGGGTTGCTTCACATTATCGTCGATACACATTTCCATCCTCCCACAGAAGGGTTGACCATCCATGTTTCATTCCCCCAGATTACTGGGCTCGAATGCGGCCGGCTTGATGCCGGAACGGTTCAATTTCAGTCTCTTGATAAAGTTGCCCACCCATGTGCCCGTCTTGTAATCGATGGTCGCATTCCCCACATTAAACGGACCATGTTCACCGCTGGGTAGCTCGAACCGCTTGAACGTGTTGTAGATCCCCTTCCAGAACTGTCCCGACTTGTCCCATGACTCGGAATAGATGACAAAGAAATTCTCCTTGTTCACCCATACCCGGCGTACCTTCTCGGGGTAACGCGGATCTTTAGAGGATATGTCGATCACGTAGGTGTCTCGAAGCTCGTAATTGTCAGAGATGATTGGATGATTGCCCTTTATATCCAAATTGCTCTGATTAATGACCGCCAGAACCTGTTGCTCGCCAACGAGTTTGTAATTGAACTCCAACATTTTCCCATCGAAGCCATAATAATCGTCCCAGGTTGATGTGGTCCCCCGAACCGGATTTGAGCGTTCTCTGGACACAAGCCTCAAAGTCCGACGCATTGAAGGAATATACGACCACATATCATCGGGTTTTGTCGGATCCGCATAACGGTAGACCAGCGTAACCATGCCTTTCCATTCCGGTGGAGAAAGAGAATCCAAGGTCATCGCCCATTCGAGCTTGTGAGGATTTGGCAATTCTGGCTTGGGTGAAACCTGCGTTCTGCCGGTAAACCTCAGGAAGTGTATATCCGCAAGGCCATAGGATATCTGACCCCCTTTTCTTCTGCCGTTGACCATAAAACCACCGGGATAGGTAAAATCATCGCCCCTCCAGCGATAATAGTTGTTCCACATGATTTTGATGGCCTTGTTCGGTTCCTGAGGATTTGGGAAAGGTATGCCGGCCACATATCCCTTCAGTTGTCCGTTTGGCAGGAGCTGTACTTGGCCGGCATATTTATTCGTCGCGTCCTGGTAGCTCTTCGGCGGCGGGTTAGGCGTTGGAGCGACAACCTTGAAGGACACAGGCCCTTCCAAGCCCCATCCATCGGTAATCCACCGCAGAAAAGACGGCGGGAAAAGCTCCTTCACCTTGTCTACATTTTGCTTATTAATAACATCCCCCGGCTGCACCGCCGCACACGCTCCGGAGACCATGGTGATCATCGCCAGCATGCCAATGGCAATGAGCAAGACTCTTCTTACGCACATTTTCCGTTTATGTCGCATCGCCTACCTCCCTCATGATTTAGGATCACCACGAAAACTGAGACGTCAAGACAACCATGGACTTCTGCCTGAACAGCCCCATGCCCTCGAAATCGTTCCTCCCGTAAACACCGATATACTTGAGTTCGAAGCTGCAGGCCTTGTTGAACGCATCCGGCACATATTTCACGCTCGGCATCACGGCGCCGTTGTTCTGTACATTGTGAATGAAAGTGACGCCGACATGGTACTTGTCGTAATCGAAGCCGGTGCCGATATTGAAAAGGAAGGTATGGTCATCCTTCCGCACGGGCGTGAGGTATCCGGCAACATTGAGATATTTTGCATTGCCGATAATCCAGTTCCCGTAATATTCCAGATTGATATCGATGGTCCCGGTTTCACTCAGGGGCCGGAACATCGTCTGGATATCCCAGGCCAAGAGGTACTGGAGATTGTCGCGTTTCACGAGGGCCGAGGGCTCTGCCGGATCCAGGGTGTTATAGGTTCGGCGGGGCCGGTACGTGACCTCGCTCCTCAGGACGCCCAAAGGCATATCCTTGTTGATATACGCCCCAAGAATGTTCACTTCCGGATAACGAATTATATACTCCCGGTTCGGGACGACCCATAGACCAGCTAAGAGTGGATTGATGGCAGCACCAAGATCGTTTGACCCATAAGTCTTACCCCTCTCGATGACCGGCGTATACTCCTGGGTATGCCAGTAGAAGGCGCCGAACTGATACCCGCCGATCGTTGTGGATGTCCGCCCACCGAAGCGCAGATCTTTAAACGTATGCCCGCCGTCCGGGTGCTTATAACGGACCACAGGTATTTCCGTAAAATAATTATCCGCGGGAGTCAAAAACGGGATCGGGGTATAATAAGAAACCGATCGCGCAAACGGCACCCCGAGAAGTTGTCCCGGGGCCAAGGGAGTCGTGGTTGTGTACGGCTGTCTCAGCCTTGTCTCTGGGTATATGGCAAATCGCCACCCGGGCGTGAAGGTCTTGCCGTCCGCCGAAACGGTCGCCGATGTCGGCTCGGCAAATATCGGGTCTACCCTGTATTTCGCTTCGGTCAGCAAAGGGTTGAAGATCCACTCGAAAGAGCTTCTGGCCGAGGTTATCTGATGGACCCCTCGGACCATCCACTGCGGGATCCGTGTGTCCTCCAGATTGGCAAAGCTGAATGCAAAACGACCATCCTGCGGATTGATGACATCGCCCACTCGGAAGGCCAAGGACTCGCCCCAGGTGACGATTTGCCGACCCACTATCATCTTCTGCCCATCCAAGGGTTTCCACGTCAGGTAGGCTTCCCGGAGATCCGCCTCATTATACTCTCCGAAGTCGACCGTAGATCCCTCTTCAATCTTGTATTCCGGCTCAAAAATCCCCTGACCAACGAGCCTGACACCCAAACTGGGAAGAATTTGTCCATCCACTTTCAGCCGAAGCCAGTTACGCTCCGTGGCAAGCTGATTGCCGCTGTTCGTAAAATCCTGGTTGCCGGTAAACAGTCCCGTATTGTTCCTTATAAACCCCGTGAAGTCCCAACCTTCCGCCACTTCCATGGCATAAGCTGGGAAGGAAAACAGGACAATCAGCAATCCTAAGGACAACGCCCCCCAGACAATCCCCGTCCTTCGTTTCGTTTTTTCTCGTTTCACAAAGCACCCCCTCCTTTCCTTGCAGATGGTTGATTTCCCATTGCCCAATTTTTTGACGCTCCCCTCAATCATTCAGCCCCTTTTCCAATATTTCTCCTCCCCTGGTAATAAAAGAAGGTTTGAAGATGACCAAAACAGCCGGCAATAAGAGCACGCCCATCAGCATATTTACCATCATCAGGATCGCCAGAAGAAATCCCGTCTCCGCCTGGAATCGCAACGGAGAAAACCACCAGAAAAAAACACTGGTGCTCATCATGGTTGCTTGGTAGAAAACGGAGCGGCCCGTCGTTGCCATCGCCTCCACGATGGCGTCCGTCCAGGTTTGCCCCGAAGTCATCAACTCCCTGATCCGGCTCACAATGTACAACCCGTAATCCACACCCAAGCCGACGCCGAGACATACGACCGGGATGGTATTGATATCGAGACCGATGCCGGCATAATGCATATAGGCAAACGCCAGGAAATTGGCCTGGATCAGTGAAACCGTAAAAATGAACCCGGCGCTGATGGAGCGATAGATAAAGGCGCAACAGAGGAAGGTGAACCCCAGGATACCGAAGAGGAGCGGATAATGAGCCTTCTCGATCAGTTCATTGGCCGCATATAAAATCCCTCCCAAACCACCGGCCGGTTTAAATTGGATCAGATCACTGCGATTTTTCGGGTCCTTATTGAATTCATTCACGCTGTCAATCGCTGCTTTCAGCGTTTCCCCCTTATGATCGGGAAGATACAGCCGTACATTGCCATTCCACCATGTAGAATCCATCCATTTATCCATGTCTTCCGGGGCGGTTCCCATCTGATAAACGGCGAAGATTGAAAGGATCTGTCCGACATCGGTCGGAATAATTTCAAATTTAGGGTCGTTCCCATGAAGCAAACTATTGAAGCGCTTCACGAAATCAGCGGAGGAGGTTGCGTAAGCCGCCGCTCCCGTCGCCATGAGATGGTTCTGCAGGGCCTCCATATTGCGCATGGATTCGGGCATAACCAAGCCACCGTATTTTTGAGCTGCCACCACGATATACATCTGATCAATCCCTGGAAATCGCTCACCAATCTGCTTTACGCTCTGATTATATTCCGAATCACGCCACAGAATCGGCGACCCTGGATGTGCGTCTCCGATCTGAACCTTTACAACCCCGTAAGTGCCAATGATAAACAGAATAATCGCGAGAATAATGAGGGGCAACTTTCCTTTCCCACACCCGTAGCGGGCCATTGCTATCATCATATTCGTGATAAACGGCCGATGCGCTTCTCCGTTTCCATTGATTTGCTTGGGCGGTGGCATATAAGAAACCAGTACGGGCAGAAGGATGAGGACGGTGAAAAACGCCGTCATATCCCAGAAAGCACCAATAAACGCCAAGTGCTGCAATGTAGGAATCGGGATGAACGCAACGATCAGAATTCCTGCCGCTCCCGTGATAATCCCAATCGCGGCCGGGTTGAAAAGCGAGCGACTGACAAGGGAACAGGTTTCTTTATACCTTGCCGGGTCTTTGTACTCCTCGCCGAAGCGGTTGATCCACTGGACGCCGTGACTCATGACCCTGGCTGTCAACAGGAAGGGAATGACGATGATCAACGGATCGAACTGATAGCCCAGATATGAGGCAAACCCCAGCCCCCATATCCCGCTAATGGCGGCACTAATAAGGGGGATCCACCAATAGGGTTGTCTTCCCAGGTAAAAAAACAGCAGGGCCGTTATCAGCAGGGCACTGACAAGAAAAATACATGCCATCTTCGGCACGAAATGATAAATCCAGCCGTAAAGGATGGGTTCACCACAGAGATAAATTCGGTGGTTCGCGTCCTCCTCTGTTTTCTTGATGGCCATAAAGCGTTTGTGAAGTTCTTCGAAATCGATGCGACCTTCGATGAATGTCGCGGAAACACTCACCGCCTTGCAGTCCTTGGAGATCAGGTTTCCGAATACGGCATTTCCGAATACCGTCTCCTTGAATGCTTCCATTTCATCCGCTGATCCGGGAATATTCGGCATCAGCCGCTCCATGGCGAATCCTCCGGGAATCTCTCGGATATCTTGAACACGAGGACTCGCCAAGGAAAAAACCTGAAATGTATTTACCCCGGGGATTGAACTGACGGTTTCCTGTATCCTGACGAGCTTATTCAATGTCTCGGCATTGAAGACGTCGCCCTTGTTGACTTCCATCACGACGGTGGCGACGTGGGCGCCGCCAAAATTGTTCATGAACTGTTTGTGAATCTTGACGTACGGATGATTATAGGGGAAAAGATCCATGAACTGGGTATAAAAATCCATGCGCGTGATCCCGTATCCAAAGAAGAGGGTAAGCAGTAGAAGGGAAACCAGAACGAACGGACGGAACCGCATCACGAACCCAATAATATGCCGACTCAGGAAATGTTGGAACTTGTCCTTGGGGTCAACCAAGGCAAGGGGATCGTCCAAGATCAGATTCACGGGGGGTTTTACCTGCTCGGATGGTTTATATCCGAGGATTGATCGAATCACCATGATCGCTTTTCTGATTAACGCCATTTCGCACCCCCGTCTTGTGTCCCGGCAATGGTCCCAGCTCCTCCGACAAGCAAGCCATGACCATCCTTCAATAACGAAATTCCGGAGAACCAATTATAATATTTCAATCCAGGAAGTGGATTCCATGACGCGCCGCCGTCGCTCGTGGAAAGGATCGCACCATTCAAGCCTACACAGATGCCTCTGTCCTGATCGAAAAATGACACTTTCAGGAGTGTTTTTTTTCTGACTTGGTTGTTGACGGCTTGCTTCCATACTTTACCGCCATTGTCCGTCCTGAAGATCCTTCCTTGGGTTCCAACAGCAGCGCCTCTATTCGGACTGGAAAAACCTATCCCGAAGAGATTGCCGGCCGACTCACGATTCTGTGTTATCCAGGTTTTGCCGCCGTCCCGGGTGAACAGGATCGTGTTAAACTCACCACTCACCCAGCCCTCGCGTTCATTCAGAAAGCACACATCGCTTAGGATAACGTCGGCGTTATAAGGCAGGCGTTCCCAGTGCTTTCCCCCGTCAGCCGTTGAAATGATCGTACCCCGGGTGCCAACGGCCCAGCCACGCTCGCCTATGAATTTCACCTTCAGCAGATGTTCATCCTTAATGCCGCTATCTTGTGCCACCCATTTCTTCCCACCGTTCGTTGTATGAAGAACCGTCCCCAACTCGCCGACGATCCACCCTTCCCGGGGGTTTGAAAAGGACACCGAAAAGAGGGCCTTCACCGTCCCGCTCTCCTGCGGAACCCAGTCCTTGCCGTAGTTGACGGAGTGGATGATTTTCCCTGCGTATCCAACAACCCAGGCGTTTCCCCCCTCCAAGAGAGAAACGTCGTATAATTTATCGAGGAAGCTGATCGGTGCGACATTCGGAACTTGCCTCGTTTGAACCGGGCCTTTGGCCATCACGCTACCAGCCAGCAGAACAAAAGAAAGAATAAAGAGCAGGACAACATTTCGGAAACAACGTTCTAATGCCATACGCATAACCTCACCTCCTTAAGACCAAACTGCATGTCAAACTGGCGCGGGCCTTCACCTGCCAGCGGAGAGCCAAAAGTCGTGCAGCTCCTGTAAACATGCAGCAACATAACCTTGCTCCGTTATCTAACTCCTTCGTTTAACGTCCCTTCGCCCGTGGAGCAGCCCCGCGACTGGACACCTGAGAAGTGGAGATAGGTTGTAGTCATACAACTACCGCGAAAGAGCAGGTGCCGATGGGACCTGTTGAAGTCATTACATCTGTACAGCCGACGAAGGCGATGGACGCCGAGCTAAAAGAAGGCCATTGTCGAGGAAGTAGAGCAGTCCGGGATGAGCCTCTCATCCGTGTCCCGAACGCATGGTCTGTACCCCAACCAGCTTTTTTACCTGGCGGAGGCTGATGCATGAAGGGGCTATGTCGGCGGTGAAGACCGGTGAACCGGTGGTGCCCGCTTCGGATGCAAAGGAACTGTGTTTACGGATTCGAGAGTTGTAGCGACGGCTATGTCGTAAGATAATGGAGATGGAGATCCTCAAGGACACGGTCCGGATTGCCAGCGAAAAAGAACTGATCTTGCGAATGCCCTGGTTAGGGAAGGACAATACCCCGTGAAGCGGATTGCCCGGATGATGGGCGTAGAGATTTGTACGACCCCCCATTACAGACCCGAGTCCTTCATCAAGACCTTTAAACGGGACTATGTCCATATGAACCCTCTGCCCGATGCCCAGACCGTTTTGGAGAAGGGATCCCTGGATGGTTCCAGGATTACACAAGCATCACCCCCACAAGGGGCTAAGAATGCAGTCGCCCAGGCAGTTCAGGCGAAACCAAATTAAGTTTGAAGAGTGTCCGGTCGAAACGGGGGCTACTTCAACCACCACTCTAGTGAAAAATAAGAAAATTGAATTGATGGATCGCGTTATTCATCAAGCAATTCCCATAGCGTGATTCAATCATTTGATGTAAGCGTGATATAATGACAGAAATTTAAAAAAGTCAACAAAAAAATTGAGCCCGCACAAAAAAAACAGCCGAACGGTCCGATGCTCTGCCTTCTGGAACGGCCCACCTTTTTGACACAGAAGAGGAAGGTTTGACCTTCAAGGGAGGTTCTCCGCTAACAGCGGCGGAGAGCCTCAGGGCCGGCGAGGATCTTCGTTTGTGCGCATTGGCTCGTACCCCGGCGGTGCCGTTAGGCGGTCGCTTCCACGACTGGGGCCGGCGGCACGGCGAGGACGATGGCCCCGGTCGGGCACTCCTCCGCGCAGAAACCGCAGGAGATGCACTTCTTGGGTTCCGTGAGCGCCGCCCGGAGGTGCTTGTCGCCCCGGTCAACGGCCGACGCCAGACAGCGGGCCGGACATCCCTCGACACAGATCCCGCAGGAGATGCAGGCCTCGAGGTCGATCACGGGCTTGGGCCAGAGCGACAGCTTGGGAATCCGCCGACAGGGGTTCCGCCGCGCGTCCAGCACCGCCTCCTGGGGGCAGATCCGTCCGCAGGCGCCGCAGTCGATGCAAAGCGCCGCGTTCACCACATGAAGGGCCTTCCGTTCGCCCCGGATCGCGCCCGCCGGACAGAGCCGGACGCAGGCGCCGCAGCCGTTGCAGGATTCCGTGATGGCGTAGGGCATGGGTTCCTCCTTAATCCGTTTTGCCGGCGCTCGGCCCCAACGGCCGGACCGCGGCGGCGTCGGGGCGCCCCGTCTCGGGGTCCCAGCCGAACTGTCGCCAGTAATCGCTCCGCATCGTATCGAGATCCATCGTGCGTCCCTTGTTCGCCCCCTGCGCCAGGACCGGCCGGCCCAGCATCCGGTCCGGGACCTTGATGGATCGCGGATCGACGCCCTGGCGGATGTTGAAGGCCTGCTTGAGCGTCTGGATCCGCGCGCCGATCTCCAGGTACTGCTCGGGGGTCTTGTTCCAGCCGGTCGCCGCATTGAGCCAGGCGAACGACGGAATCCGCTTCGACCCCAACATCAGGCCGAAGAGGCAGAACCCGGCCGCGTTCGCCAGGCTCATGAACTTGCTGCACGCGGCGGCCGTGACGGCCTTCTCCGCGTCGGCCCGGTACTTCCGGCCCTTGAAGTACAGCGGCGTCGCCCGCGGCAGCCCCTTGACCGTCTTCCAGAGCTGGAACATCTCGTAGTAGAGCTGGGCGCCCAGGGTGTGCCGGCCGGGCGTCGGCTCCACGGCGTAGTGCACGTTGAAACCCGGGTCGTTCCGCCCGTCGTGCATGCCGGCCTCCTGCCCCCCGACGTGCATCGCGTACTGTTCGGAGCCCTTCCCGAGACGCCGGGCGGCCGCCTTCGACCCGTCCGCAAGCACGTCGCCGATGCCGTCGCGCCGGACCATCTTCTCCACCAGGGCGACGATGGCCGGGCCGTTTCCCCACGTCAGCTCCAGACCGCCCGTGTCTTCCTTCGTCAGCAGGCCCTGCTCGTAGCACTCGATGGCGAAGGCGACCGTGCCGCCCGCCGAGATCGTGTCCATCCCCGCCCGGTTGAGGAGTTCGTTCAGGTAGAAGAGGCTCTCCGCATCCTCGTTCATGCACAGCCCCCCCAACGCCAGGACGGTTTCGTATTCCGGCTTGTGGGTCTCCGTGTATTTCCCGGTCATGGAACACTTCCCGCCGCACCCGAGGGGGCAGGAATAGCAATGGTACTTGACGCGCTCGCGATCCGTGATGGCATCCGGGTTCACGCTCCGGGAACGCGCGGGGCCGAAGTCCACGTTCGACCCCTTCCAGTTCTTGATCGGCGAATCCCCCATCTCGATGGAGGTCTGGTTCATGCTGACCGTGCCCCACTTCCGGAGGAAGAACTTGTACAACAGACCGTCCATCGCCATCTGCGTCGGCAGGACGCGCATCATCGCTCCGAGGTAGGGAAACACCGAGCCGCTGGAGAGCGGAGGCTGAAACTGCACCCAGCGGTTGCATTTCTGGCTCAGGCGCTTCATTTCCGCGCGGTCGTGCACGCCGATGCGCCGCTTGCCGTTCAGGACGACCGCCTTGAGCCGCTTGGATCCCATGACCGCCCCCAGGCCCGACCGGGCCGCCATGCGGCCGCCGTCGTTGGAGATCCCGGCGATCAAGGACAGCTTTTCGCCGGCCGGCCCGATGCACGCCACGCGGCTCCCCGGCCCGCCCTCCGCCAGAAGCGCCGTCTCCGTCTCGATCGTGTCCTTTCCCCACAGGGCGGAGGCGTCCCGCAGCTCGGCGCGGGCGCCGTCGGCGAACAGATAGACGGGGTGCTCGCTCACCCCCTTGAAGAAGATCCCGTCGTAGCCGCAGCGCTTGATCGCCGGCGAGAAATTGCCCCCGCAGTTGGCGTCCCCCCAGCAGCCGGTGAGCGGCGACTTGCCCACGACCGTCCAGCGACCCGTAAAGAAGCTGCCCGTCCCCGTCAGCAAGCCGGACATGAACCCGAGGACGTTGTCCGGCCCCAGCGGGTCGGCCTCCGGGGGGATCCACTGGAACAGGAGGTAGGCGCCCAGGCCGAGGCCGGACAGGTAGTTTTCGTAGACGTTGTCCGGGATCGTCTCCGTCCGGACGGTCCCGGTTCCCAGATCCACCACCAGCACCTTGCCTATGTAGCCCTTGTCCATCCGCCACCCTCCTTACGTTACCGAGGTTTTAAAGGATTTCCAAAAATCGTGACCCCTCCGCGCGGCGGAT
>Ga0172382_10004850_pt1 | contig 20364 bp, 13 predicted proteins | sample Leawel138RmetaG_FD_122245 | JGI IMG/M metagenome (GOLD analysis project Ga0172382, IMG submission 122245) | Leachate microbial communities from a municipal landfill in Southern Ontario, Canada - Leachate well 138R metaG | ecosystem: Engineered > Solid waste > Landfill > Unclassified | place... | reverse complement strand
ACATTGGTATACTGATCGGTTTCGGTGACCTCTTTCTGGGGCCAGATGTTTTTGGTATAGACGCCGAAGATCTTCGTCCCGTTGTTGTCGACACGAAAATAATTATACCAGAACATGAAACCGCGTTCGGGATACTGGGTCCCGAAATTATCATTTGCCGGTTTACTGGCATGTGTCCATTTCTGGAAACTGATATTCATCGGCGTTTTTTGACTGGCGGATTCAAAATCATCAAGTTTTGCCACACCGTCAAAATCGTTGCTCTCGGGATTTTCGATAGTATTGGGATTCGGCAGTATCTGAGCCACTTCGCTGCTGATCTTGATTCGGCTTGCTTCTTTCATGTGTACGAGCGGCAGGGCATTCATGGCGCGATTCAGCCAGTTGAGGTCGAAGGCAAACTCCGCGTTAACATCCCAGATAAAGTTCCGGAAAGGTTCATCGCCGATATTCACGTTCTTGTCATCCAGCACGCTGCGGTTATAATACATGGCCGTTGCGCCGATAAAGGCATTGCTGTTGATACGGTATTCCGCACGGGCTCCGGCCATCAGCTTTTGCTCGCCGATACCGCCGAATAACTGTTCGGTTTCATAGTTGATATCGATCTTTGCGTTCGAATTCATCGCTTCGGCACTTTTCAGCGTAATGATCCCTGAAAAATAATCAATATCGTAATCCACGCCGCGGGTCATTTTCTTCCCGTTGACCAGAATTTCCTCACTGCCTTCGATAATGAACATTTCGCCAAGCTCAATCGTAGAACTGCGATTGGAATAGCGTGCTTCGATATAGTATTTCCTGGCCAGCCGTGCGGGATCGTTGTAGGAGCTGTTATAGATCTCGGGGACGGAAGGACGATCCGGATCGTCTGCTGCGAGTAGCGTGTCGTTGTAGATGCCTTCCGTGGCCAGTATCTCTTCCGGAGCAGCCTGGAAAGGAAGAATAAATGGCATCCACAGTTCCCCGCGGGCAAGGTCTACAACCAGCTGCTGCGGTTTGATATCGATCTTGCCGTCGCTGCCGGGAACGCCGTTCTGATCATAATTGTCCAGACCGAAATAGCGCAGATAGGGAATACCGTTCAAAAACTCCTTCGGCTGATTGGAACCATTGAAAAAGACCTTTAGTTCAAAACCTTCTTCATCGATATTTCTTGCCTTGAGATCATAAATATTCTTCAATTCCAGATCCCAGGTCTTATAACTGGGTTTGGGGTTTTCCGCCTTAATGATCTTCAGGTATTTCCCGTTGTTCAGGTCCCCGTAGCGTTTGCCGCTGCCGGTACGGTAGGCGATGGCCAGAATATTGTCATCGCTGAGCCCGATATTCAGCCGGACATATCCCTGATAAGGATTGATCTCGTATTCGCCGGGCTGTTCGCTGCTGGGCTTTTTCAGTTTCCGGAAAAAGATGGAATCCGCCACGTCTTCTTCCGGCCGCTCAATGATGCGGACCGGTGTGCCGTCGGGTGCAATATCCACAAAGGCGACGGCCCGGATCTTGGTATCTTCACGTTCGTTGGTGCTGATGTAAAGGTCGTATTCTTCCAGCATGTCGGAATAGGTAAATTTACCCGTCTGAAGATCGTAGGGATACATCTCGTTGCGAAACGATTCATCGACAAAGAAATAGACATTGCGCTTATATTCATAATCGTAGATCTGAACGGTTGAGCCGCCGTCGGTACCGGCGGATCCTCCCCAGGATTTCTTTTTGCTGTCCTTCTTTTCGTAAGACGCAATAGCGGTCACATTGATGGGACCCAGTTTCAGATTGGCTTTTCCGCCGAAGAGACCGCTGGAAGACGCCGAGCCGGTTACGAACTGCGTTCCGGGGAGGGAGAGTCCGATATTCCCGAAGTTCGCACTTTGTACGATCTCGTCCTCTTTCCCCTTATAGTCGATCTTGATCGCGTTCTCGAACTCAAAATCGCGCTCGCTGTCCTCGTCGATGGAAATGGTTATACGGTCTCCGATAGTCCCTTCAATGGTAAATTGCTGGGTCTGATCCATCAGGAAGTTCTTTTGTTCATTCTCCATATTTCCGGTTGCCAGAATGGAGTTGTTTTGCTGATTATATTTTCCGGTAATGGAGATTAGTCCGCGAATACGCAAAGAGACCCGTTGTCCGGCGATATCGGCGCCAATGATCTCCAGAGATTGTCCGGAATAGGCGGCGGCGGCAGGATCGATATAGTAGGAACTGTCCGTTACTGCGACTTTGCGGTACCAGAGCTGTTCCCGGTTGAACTGAACGCGGTTGCGGAAATATTCCTCATAGGACATATAGCGGGGAAGTCCCATGGGAGAAGTTCCGATCTGTTCATAAAAGAGCATATAATCCCCCGAGCTGCTGCTACTTTCGTAAAAGCGGATATCCCGGAGCAGTTCAGGATAATTCTTGCTGACGGGATAATAGGATTGATGGTAACCGCGCGTAAATCCTTTTGGCGCCGGAACAAAAGGCTGCGGCAGGCCGGGCATGGTATAGCGGTAAGAAAAAGCGGGGGTAAAATCCTTTGTGTTCCCCATTAAAAGGGAAAGCATCAGGATACTGACCAGACCGGCGATGAATTTCCGCTGCTGTTTCAATGCTGTAATACGCGCCTCATTTTGTGTCAAACATCAACTGCCTTAACAACTGGTCCGGACATATCCTCCTGATTACAGGTATTTTTTTATCTTTAATGTATGAATAAAAGCATCCAGTGCTTTTCCGCGGTGGCTGATCCGGTTCTTTTCTTTCAGATCCAGTTCGGAAAACGTCTTTTGCAGCGGCTCGTAAAAGAATACGGGGTCGTATCCGAATCCTCCCTCGCCTTTTGCTTCTTGAAGTATGCGTCCTTCCACCCGGCCTTCAACATCCCAGGATTCCTGATTGTCAACATAGGCGATGCTTGTACGGAAGCAGGCGCTGCGTTGTTCCTGGGGAATATTATTCATGCGTTCCAGCAGGAGAAGAACATTATCGCGGTAGCTTGCATTTTCCCCTGCAAATCTGCTGGAATAAATGCCGGGAGCACCGTTGAGAGCATCGACTTCCAGGCCCGTATCGTCGGCGATCGCCGGCAAACCGGAAAAGGCGTGCACGGCACGGGCTTTCAAATAGGCATTTTCCCGAATACTGTTGCCATCTTCGCTCACCTCCGGAAGATCCGGATAATCATCCAGCGTCTTCAACTGAAGGCTGTTTCCGATCTTTTCCCTGAACTCACGGATCTTGTCACGGTTGTGTGTTGCCAAAACGATGATTTTTGCCTTTTTTTTCATCATTGTGTGGAATTTAGCACGCGGGCATCGATTATTCAATATTTTTCCGTTAAAATCCGAGTTTTACGCAAATCGGATAATGATCGGAATAACCACCGCTGATCTCCATTCCCTTATAGAAACGCAAAGGTCCTCCGCCCGGCATTTCGCGGATCCAGAAAGGTGCAACAAGCCGTGTTTCTTTTATCTCCAAACCGCAGGAGTCAAAAGCTGCAGACAGGAAATGATCGAACTGCACCCACTCTCCTTCATGATAATAGGTCCCGTAAATATGGCGCGGACGTTTGGCCTCCAAATAACGGATCTCCGGATCTTGCATTAGGTAACGCAGGCAGGTATCGGACGCATCATCGTTAAAATCGCCGGTCATCATGATGGCATAACCGGGATGTCTCTCCCGGACTTCCCGGACAGCCGAGTGCAGTACCGACGCGGCATAAAGGCGGTAGGGATCGGTCTCTGCTTTTCCGCCGCGCCGGGACGGCCAGTGGTTGATAAAAAGTGTCAGCGTGTCTTTTGATCCCCTTAATGCAAGATCGGCACGCATCAGTGGCCGGCTGTGATAACCACGTGCTTCGATAAAAACGGGATAATAACTGCAGTGGATGAGTACAAATTTATCCCTGCGGTACATCAGCGCCGGATCAATTCCGCGGATATCGGGACCTTCGTCAATGCGGATCTCCCAGTCCCGGTAGTGTCCCAGCTGCAGAGCAAGATCTTCCAGCACTTCCCGATTCTCCACTTCGACCATGGCCAGGAGATCCGGATCGACATGGTTAACCACATCGGCCATATGCCGGGATTTCAGGGCGTAGGCACGATAAGTAAAGCGCTTTGCGCCACCGGGCATGAAATCGCCGTCCTTTGTTCCGGGATCGTCCCGGATATCGAATAAATTTTCCATATTCCAGAACATCAGACAGAGATCCCCTGCCATACAAAAAGAAAAGAGCATGAAGAATAAAATGGCCTTTTTCATTTCCCCCTCATTTCGACCAGCGCCGTTATCAGGAACAGCTCCGGCCTTACTTACAATTTTTCATAAAGTTGGATCAATTCTCTCAGATCGTCAATGACCACTTCAGCGCCGGCTTCCTTAAGCAACGGGACATCGTTATAGCCGTAGCTGACCAAAATGGGTGTTAACGCGGCGGCCCGGGCGAACTGCAGGTCCGGCAGGCTGTCGCCCAGCATCCATCCCGGCAGGGGTTCCCGCAATTTTAGGGATGCCAGTACATATTTCCAGACAGCCGGATCGGGTTTTAACACCTCCAGGGTATCGCCGCCGACCAGCAGGCTGAAAGCTTTATGGATCTTAAAGTGTTCCAGCATTTCATATACCATCGCTTCGGGCTTGTTCGATACCACGATCTGCGGGATATTCCGAAAATAGCTCAGCACCTCTTTGACGCCGGGGTACAAATGGGAACGGTCCACCAGATGTTGGCGGTAGTATTCCGCCATAGCCTTTCCAGCCTGCTGAACCTCTTCGGCGTTCACGGACCTCTGCTGCTTTTGCGACAGCGCATAACGAATGGAACGCTCGACCAGTTTGAGAATCCCGCTGCCGATAAAATCCCGGATCCGCATTTCGGGAATGCGGGGCAATCCCTGCTCTTCCAGGATCACATTCATACTCTCGGCAATATCGGGCAAGGTATTGCACAGGGTGCCGTCAAAATCGTAAATGATCAATTCCGGTTTTTTCATAATCGCTCAATAAATTTTTCCGCAATGGTTTTTCGCACGCCGTTATCAAAATCGATGTGGAAAAACACCTGGCCGGAAGATTTGATGGCGCTGCGGATCTTTCCTTTCCCGAACATTGGGTGTTTGACCCGATCCCCGACCTTCAGGCTGCCCGGAGCGGCCGGGCGTAGTGCGGATGCAGCGCCGATTTCGCGGGATCCCGTTTCTTTCCGCGTTCCGGGATAATACTCCCGTTCACGGCCAAAACTTTTTTCTTTCCGCAGTCTGGAAGGCCTTTCCGTTTGTATGCATTGCGGAGGGATCTCAAATATAAATTCGGAACTTTCGGCGCCCAGCAGCTGTCCATAGCGCATGCGCTGTCCGGCGGATGTAATGGTAACCCGGTCCCTTGCGCGTGTAAGCGCCACATAGAAAAGACGGCGCTCCTCCTCCATCTCCTTTGGTTCCAGTCGGCTACGTTCCAGCGGGAACAGGCCTTCTTCCATGCCGGCAATGTAGACATGCCGGAATTCCAGACCCTTGGCGCTGTGCACCGTCATCAGGGTCACGGCATCCGAACTGTCCTCCCATTGATCAATATCGGTTTGCAATGCGACATCATGTAAAAAATCCGCGATTGTCGCGCCGGGATTGTATTTTTCAAACTGGGTGACACCGTTTACGAATTCTTCCAAATTCCTGCGGCGTTCCTGCTGTTCGGGATCCTTTTCATTGTCGTACATCGCATGAAGCCCGCTTTTTTCTAGGACTTCCAGGACAAATTCGGATGGAGGCATTTGCCGTATTCGGGACTGCAGATCCAGCATTATCGCCATAAAGGCCTCCAGCTGCTTTGCGGCATTCTTGTGCAGTCCGGCCTCCTGCGGATACTGCAGGCTTTCCCAAAGCGTCCGCCGGGTCTCTAGCGCGAACTGCTCGAGCCTGGCGATACTGGTTTCTCCGATCCCGCGGCCGGGTACATTGATAATGCGCTTCAAATTCACCGCATCCCGGGGATTGAGCAGCAGGTTCAGATATGCCAGGAAATCCTTGATCTCTTTGCGTTCGTAGAATTTTACTCCGCCGACCAGCACATAGCGGATACCACGGTTGCGCAGGGCTTCTTCCAGAAGCCTTGACTGCGCATTGGTGCGGTACAGGATCGCGGCGTCGCGGAAATCCGTTCCCGATTGCAGAATACTCTTTGCTATATAGTTGGCCTCGTCGTAATCGCTTTCACAGATGCGGTAAAGGATCTTTTCGCCTTCTCCGGCTTCGGTCCAGAGATTTTTATCCGCCCGTTCACGGTTGCCTTTGATCATGGCCGATGCAGCTTCAATAATGGTCCGGGTGCTGCGGTAATTCTGTTCGAGCTTAATAATGCGGGCTCTGGGAAAATGTTTTTCGAATTCCAGAATATTCCGGATATCGGCGCCGCGCCAGCCGTAAATGGACTGATCGTCGTCCCCGACGACACAGATATTGTGATGCTTTCCGCTAAAACAGGTCAGGAGCTCAAACTGCGCCGGATTGGTATCCTGATATTCATCCACCAGTACGTAATCCCAGCGATGGCGGTACTTTTCGGCAACTGCGGGATGACGGCGGAACAGCAGGATAGGCCGCATCAGCAGGTCGTCGAAATCGCAGGCATTGTTCTCGCGGAGGCGTTTTTCATACAATGCGTAAATATCGGCCAGCTTTTCCTGCATGAATTCACTGCCGCCTTTTTTTTCGGTATTATCCGGCAGCAGGATCTGTTGTTTCTGCCGGCTGATATAGTGCAGTACCGCAGCCGGCTGCAAACTTTTGGGATCAATGTCCAGATCCTTCAGGCATTTGATAAGGAGTGCGCGGGAATCGCTGCTGTCGTAGATCGTAAAATCCGAAGGAAATTCGGAATAATCCTTTTCACCGCGCAAAATATGCGCAGCTATGCTGTGAAAGGTACCGATATTGACGTAATTGACCTGTCCCAGAAGCCGGTTAACACGCTCCTTCATTTCATTGGCGGCCTTATTGGTAAAGGTCACGGCAAGAATGCGGTTTGCGGTCGTTTTTTTTTGTTCGAGCAAATAAGCGATCTTGCGGGTCAGTACCCGGGTTTTGCCGGAACCGGCTCCGGCAAAGATCAGGACCGGTCCTTCCGTGGCCAGCACCGCTTCACGCTGGCGATCGTTCAATCCCGCGAGAATATCGTGCATTTTACCCTTTCACGTACTGTGCCAAAAATAGCACCAAAACAAAAAAAGGAGAACAACTTTCTCCTTTTTCGATAAAAATGTGATCTCAGTAACGGTATTGATCCGGTTTAAAGGGTCCTTTAACGGGCAGGCCAAGATAGGCGGACTGTTTTGGCGTCAGGGTCGTCAGTTCCGCGTTAAGGTGTTTCAGGTGCAGGCGCGCGACTTCCTCGTCAAGCGCCTTTGGCAGGGTGTAGACTTTGCATTCCAGATCCTTTTGCCGGATCTCGATCTGCGCAAGAACCTGATTGGAAAAGGAATTGCTCATAACAAAGGAGGGGTGGCCTGTCGCATTGCCAAGATTGACCAGCCGTCCTTCGGAGAGCAGGATAATGGAGTGCCCGTCCGGGAAGCGGATCTGATCCACTTGCGGCTTGATATTGATCTTCTCGATACCGGGCAGTGCGTAGAGCGCATCGACCTGGATCTCGTTATCGAAATGGCCGATATTGCATACAATGGCCTTCTCTTTCATTTTTTGCATATGTTCCACGGTGATCACATCACAATTCCCGGTGGCCGTAACAAAGATATCGCCGCGGCCGGCCAGATCCTCCATACGCCGTACCTCATAGCCTTCCATAGCGGCCTGCAGGGCACAGATGGGATCGATCTCGGTAATAATCACCCGTGCGCCCAGCGCGCGCATGGACTGCGCGCAGCCTTTACCCACATCGCCGTAACCGCAGACAACCACCGTTTTCCCCGCGATCATGATATCGGTGGCGCGTTTCAGTCCGTCCGCCAGAGATTCCCGGCAGCCGTAGAGATTGTCAAATTTAGATTTGGTTACCGAATCGTTGACATTAAAGGCGGGGAATAGCAGTTCTCCTTTTTCCATCATCTGGTAAAGGCGGTGGACGCCGGTGGTGGTTTCTTCGCTGACACCCCGAACCTTTTGGGCGATCTTTTGCCAGCGCTGCGGAAATTGTTCGATCTCTTCAAGGATCAGCCTGCGAACAATGCGCAGTTCCTTGTTGTCGCTTTCGGGGGAAGGCAATTTACCGCTTTCGGCATAAAGCCGCTCAAGTCTTGCCCCTTCGTGGATAAAGAGTGTCGCATCCCCGCCGTCATCCACGATACCGTCGGGTCCTTTTTCTTCTGCAAACAGGAGTGCCTGTTTGGTGCACCACCAGTATTCTTCGAGTGTTTCGCCTTTCCAGGCGAAGACCGGTATGCCAAGCTCCGCAAGGGCTGCGGCCGCATGATCCTGAGTGGAATAGATATTGCAGCTGGCCCAGCGCAGGTCCGCGCCCAGCGTCTTCAGGGTCTTGACCAGCACTGCGGTCTGGATCGTCATATGCAGGGAACCCGTAATACGGGTATTTTTCAACGGCTGCAGCGGCGCGTATTTTTCCCGCAGCGCCGACAGTCCCGGCATTTCGGCTTCCGCCAGCTCGATCTCCCGCTGTCCCCAGGGAGCCAGGTGAATGTCTTTGATCTTAAAATTCATTATTTACTCAACGACCCTGTCAATATAATAGGCAATAATGGTAATGGACTGGGCGATAGCCAGCAGGGCGGCAAAATTCTGGTAGAAATTCTTTCCGAACTTCGGGGGCACCATAATGGTATCGCCTTCGCGGATCTCGGGGATCAGGGATTCGTCCGCGGTTTCGATATAGCGTTCCAGATCCACATAGATCACAATGGGATCATCCTTGCTCAGGCGCTGGCCGCGCAGGACCTTGACATTGGTCAGCTTTGCAGAATTCATGGGACCGCCGGCAACGGACAGGGCTCCCAGCATATCATAGCCGATAGGGATATCGTAGATACCCGGTCTTACTACTTCGCCCCATACCTTAACCGGAATGGTCAGTTTGGCCGAACCGGAAAAACGGGCGGCACTGAGCCCCCCCGTGCTTTCCTGGGCGTTCAGGCCCGTGCTCAGCAGGAGCAGTGCCATCAGAAGGAATAAAGACTTTTTCATGTATACAGATCTCCTTTATTTAACCGTAAAGTACATCCAGTTGCTCTCGGAACCCTCGGTTTCCGGCCCGCCGCCGGGCTCCCCGGACACCGCATCCACCCGCCAGCGGTAATTGCCTTTCTCCAGGTACTTGTTGCCACTGCCGTCGGTTTTTATACTGTCTAGAAGGACAGCGGTATGATAGTCATTATTTTGAATGTAAACCTTATGTATCTTTATTGAATAATCATATATATATGTCTTAGTAAAATATTTTATACAATAACTGCCTTCTTGAAGAATGAAAAGTCTAATGTAAAAATAGCTTGTCCGGCTTCCCGTAAAACGTGGGTAGTAAAATTCAAATATTTGTCTGTTGTTTGTTATATTTCCAGAAGGACATGCCACTCTTGGTTTAATGCTTAGTTTATAAAAAACAGTATCCGAGTTTTCTTTGCTGACGGTAAAATCGTTATAGGATCTCAGATAATAATAATAGGTGGTATCAATATTTGCACCGTTATCAATATATTCGTTGCTTTTATACAGCAGTCCGGCGTTGCGGTTGACGGTGGCAATTCGTTTAAAGCTGTATTCATCTCCGTTCAGCTTCCCCCGGTAAACATAGTAGCCCAGAATGCCTTCTTCTTCCGCGGTCGCGGGTTCTTCCCATTCCAGGTAAATGGCATTGTCCGGGTGCGCGTCTATGCCCCGTTCCAGCAGCGAATCCGGCGGCGTCTTGGGAATAAAGCGCGGGACCGATATGCCCGGCTGATCAAAGCAGGACAGCAGCAAGAGCGACAATATGCCGACTTCGATAAGGCTATTTCTTAGTCTACCGCTCATCTTCATGTCCCTATTTCCCTTTTCCCGCTATTCTCAAACTTCACCTTATCTCTTCTTATTCGCTTCTTACTACCTACTTCCTACTACTTACTATCTGCTATCACTCCCCCCAATAATATGATAAAGTAATGAGATGACTCCAATGAATTTCATGATACTGGATGGAATAGTCAATCCGCATTTTGCCTTCCAGCGCCGGCAGCAGCAGTCCCAGTCCTCCGGTGACGGCGGAAAGGTCCTTGCCCAGGCGGATATCCAGAAAATCCTTCACCCGCCACTGCAGTCCGTAACGGACCCCGTAATGGGGGAAAAAACGGCTTTCAAAGACAACCCCGTCCAAGACCAGGCGCACTTCACTTTTCAGGACCTCAACAGGCTGATGCAGGGCGATACCGCCGTTGATTCGCATATTTCCGTAATCCCGCAGTTTGTCAAACCAGATCACCGGCGACTGAATGATATTTTCAACATTCAAGCCCAGAGAAATGGTCCCGAGCTTCTTGATATAGAAGATCTCGTTCCCGGGGATCAGAAAACGGATGCCCGCATCGATACCCGCCCCCAGCGCGGAGTGGCCGTCAAGTGATTTATAAATAAATTTGATACTGGCGCCGTACTGCATATGAATAATAAAACGGTCAAAGGCCCAGCCCAGCTTGACATCCAGAGCTTCATCGGCGGCGGCCGACAAGAGCAGAGCGCTTTCCAGATCGTAAAATTTGTCGGTCGCCAGAAAATCCCGGACAAATTCGCGGCGATCGTTGATGTTGGGTATCTGGCTCAAAATATCATCCCTGCGATACAGCTGTACGCCGACCGTGTTCAGCATGGCGCCTACCTGATATTTTCCGTAAGGCATGGAAATTCCGATACTGCTTTGGGAGGCAAGTCCGAAAAGGCTGCGGTATTGCGTAAAGAGCTCTTTCTGCCGGAAACCGGCAAGTCCGGCAGGATTGGAGATCACCGAGGTGATCCCGTCCAGCGAGGTCAGTCCGGTCCCGCCCATTGCGCCGGACTGCGAAGATTTACCGGCAATAATAAAGGCGTCGCCATAAAAGCCGTAGCCGGCATAAGCTGACACTGCCACCGTACAAAAGAACAGGATTTTGAAGATACTTCTCATCGTAATTTCGCCAGCTTTCCCCGTGATTTAATGACCTTTCCGTCCACAAAGCCTTCGATCACGTAAAAATAGACCCCGTTCGCCACTGTATTTCCGAACTCGTCCTTGCCCGCCCAGGGGATCTCGTGGTAACCGATGCTCTGCAGCGGCAGGTCCGTAATGGCATTCTCCGTAACGGACATGGTATAGATCTTTTGTCCTGAAAGCGTGTATATCTTGATCCGTACATCGTCAAACTGTTCGGTCAGTTCATAAATAAAGGTCGTTCGTACCGTAAAAGGATTGGGGAAGTTCCCGTAATCGATAAGCTGGGATCTTCCGGTATATACGATCTGAAACTGTTCGGTCTCGGAACGGTTTCCCACCAGATCATGCGCAACGACCTGCAGGGTATGTTCACCGACTTCCATGTCCAGCTTAAAGTTGAATCCCCGTTCGCGGATATTCCCGCCCTGAACCATCGTAATATTTTCCTCGGGAATCCTCTCCCCGTCCAGCAGGACCTCCCGGAAAACGGTCAGGGGATGAACGCCCTTATCGTCACGCAGGATCACCGAGAAATCGGAACGTTCCGAAACATAGCCGCGGGCAAGGATCTCACGGGCATTCAGGTTGATCTCGATCCGGGGCGCATTTTGTTCGTCGGCATATGCCAGCAGATAGTATCCTTTTTTCTGAATTGGGAAACGGACCCTGGTGCCGGCGGTTTCTGTCGGCAGGATATAAAATTCCGTCAGATCGCTGTTCAGATAAGCAACGATCTTGTTGCCATTCAGCATGGACGCCGCCAGCGTCCCCGAAAAATCGATCTGTTCCTCCGGCGAATTGATGTACAAAATATTCTGCACGGCTTGTGAAGCTCCGAAATCCGTCAGTTGGTAACTGCGGTCATAGCTGTTGATATAGATCGCCTGTTTTTCGGAAAGCGAAGTGCCGGCCTTCAGGCTCAGGAAGGTGGAACCGGGCAGAATAACGCTGTCCGCTGCGGCATTGAGCAATTGGCCGTTTTGTGCCTGCAGCCAGGAATTCTGCAGGGCTAATATTTTCCGGTTATTACTGCTGTCGCTGTCCGCAATATCCAGGGGGAAAATCCGGATCTGCAGTTCGCCGCTGCCGTAGGCCGGCAGGAAATCCAGATAAAAGGTGTTGATCTTTTCGCGGCCGCTTTCATACTGCCCCTGCACATCGTAATAGGTCAGTACCGTATCGCGGAAGCTGAGGGTCGGATTTCCCGTAACCTGCATTTCCACTGCGACCTGTACCGCCGTATCCGCCTGGTTAAAGAGTACCAGTTTGCTTTGACCGTTGACGATACTATAATCCAGGATCGCGATATCCCGGGTATCGGGCAGTATCGGTCCAAGCCGGTAAAAATCCGCATTCAGACTGTCCGTCCCCATGCGAAAGACCGGCATAAAATAATTTCCCGAATAATATGCAAGCGGTGCCGCAGTATCGTTCTCGGCGGTATAGAAGTTCTCTGCGGCGGTATAATACAGCGGATATGCCGTTTCGAAGAGACCTCCCTCCTTCTTTACCAGCGGTAATTTCCGGAAGGTTGCGCCGATGCGGGATTCGCGGTAAACGCGCAGATAGGCCTGATCGATCGTTGTTCCCGAGCTTGTTTGCATCCGGATATGCACACCGCTGCTGTCAAGAATGCCGGGCTGTGCGGGGTAATACGCCAGTTCCGAAATATAAGGCGCAGCATAGGCTACACGCTGCATGCCGGCGTAGACCTTTCCGCTGTTATCCCAGTAGCTCAGCTGGAAAATTCCCGCGCGCATATTTTCGGCCGGTTCCGGCATGATAAAGGCGGCGCTGCCGTTGCTGAATGTAAGCGGGATCTTTTGTTTTAGCGGGTATTTGCGCTCTTCTCCCCGCATTGCCGTGATGTCCAGCATTCCTCCGCGAATGTCAGCCTGTCCGGGCGTCACCAGCACATTTTGCCCACCTGAAATACTTTTCGGACTGACCCCGATATCCGCTCCGGTATCGATTTGCGGAAAGCGCACGGAGGGGTCGCCCAGAATACACATCTGGTAGAAGAAGGATTTGCGGAAATATTTATAAACAATGCGGCCTTCCACCTGGTCTATGAAATTCGCGTTCTTTCCAAAGGTGGAGAAAAAATAATTTGCCAGGGCATAGCGAACGGCGTCGCCGTGTGCCATTTTATCCTCATATAAATGCCGCATCAATTTATCGTAAACGTAATAATTGGAATTTATCCAGCCGTAACCGGTGGAGGACAAAACCGAAACGCCGGCTCGCGGATGGCGGATGAACATTTCACCCAGTGCATTGTTATTGGAAAAGGTATTGGTAAAGCAGGCAAAACTGTTGACAATAAACGGGGCATTCCCGTTGAATTTCTCAAATTCCGCATAGGGAAGCACATAGTTGTCCCAGGTATAACCGCCGCCGTGACCCAGATAATTGATGCAATACACCCCATCATTGATAAATTTTACCAGGGTGTCGGTGGCATAAACGCCGGCATCGAAATCCCCCGTCACATGGGAATCGTAAAGATAAAGCCGGTCCGTCTGAACATGATCCGGGGAAACGGTGTTGATATAGTCCCGCATCTGCGGTTTGAATGCCGCTTCGGGACCCGTAAGCAGGGCAACCCGGTTCTGCGAACCCGGTGTTGTCTGTAAAAGATCGTACATTTTTATTTTCGTGATAATGCTGTCGAGTTCCTCTTCCGTGCTGACCGGAAGGCGTCCCAGTGCCATTTCGATCATGAAATCATCGTCAATATCCACGAACCAGTTCTCTGCCAGAATGGCTCCGATGGCGCCGCTGGACTGGTAGCGGATCACCGGGAGGGAGTTCTTTGTGCCCGTATCCCCGATAAAGAGCACGTAACGCGGGCGCAGGGACCAGCGTTGATAGGCTTCCGTCAGGAAATTCTTGATGGCATAGGGGCTCTCGTTCCCGTGATTGTATTCGTCGTAGATCCGCTCGAGTTCATAAATGGCCGGAGTAAATCCCATAATCTGCTTATGTTCGGCAAGGTCCACGGCTTTTTCGTAAAAATCCTTATGGGTCACGATCAGGTAATCGCCCTGCGGATCTGTATTGTAATAAATATTTTCGCTGCGGTTTACATAACGCATGGAATCAATGTTCGCGATCCCGTAAGACGGGCTGTCCTTTTTTCCGGGACCCGCGATCCGGTAGACCTCATCCCCGTCACATTCGTCTTCAAAATAAATGGAATAAAACACCTCGCCCTTGACCGTGTCTTCGGGTGTGACGTAATAACCGCGGATCCAGTTGCCGGCATTTTTCAGGATCAGTACATCCGAGGCGGAGCTGAGTCCCTTGATGCGGAAGAGATAGCGGCCGGGACCGTATTGCGGCGAAAATTCCAGGCGGTTATCGTGCGCGGTCATATGGCGGTCATAGCTGACTTTCAGCCAGTCGAACAGGACTTTGTCGTCCATATAGGGATTGCTTTCAAAGCCTTTAACTGAAATATTGATCTTATTCGGGCCGTGTATCAGGTACTGGTGCGAATACTGCATATCGGCGTTGCTGGAAATATTCGGGACCTGACCGTCCCATTCGTCCTCAAGCATATAGCGGTCATTGACCGTTACATATATCTGATGATCCATTTCGTCATCGACGGAATAGGTAAGTCCCTGCATTCGCAAGGTAAACTCTACATTATAGGGAGAGTCCAGTACCGGATCCCAGAGTTCAAAGGGAAAGGATACGCTGCGGCCGACGCTGATGGAAGGGGAATAAAAGCGATGTTCATAGATATGCGACAATTCTTCCTCATGCAAGCGCGCCAGGCTTTCGTATTGCTGGTTTTTTTCGATATGGATTGTACTGCGGAATTTATCGTTTTCCTGTGGGAGAAAGGTTGCCGTGCCCGTGATCTCGCTGTTTTCCTGGATATAGCGCAGTCCGTTGCCTTCGCCCCAGCTCAGCAGAAGCACATCATAATCCGTAAAAGGATTGTAAAGGTAATCGCCGTAAGGGTTTTTCATTTCCGGAATGGAAAACTGCAGTACATCCTTATACTGGAAGGTCTCAATGCCCATCTCGTAAGTGCTGGTCACGCGGCAGGGGATCTGCTCGCCCCACCAATACAATTTCAGATTGTCGGGATGCACCAGCCGCAGATCAACACCAAGGTCGGCAAGGTCCTGTCCGCTGATCTGGTATATGCCGGCTTCACGAATATAGAGCGCGATATATTCCTGCGGCAGTTCCGCTTTCAGCGAGGCGGGCTTGGCCAGAGAATTCTGCTGCCTGGTGGAAAGGTCCGCTTTCTGCAGACTGCGGTTGTTTGTAGAAAACAGTTGAATAGCTGCCCGGTCCAGACAGCGTACCCGGCCGCCTTCCTGCGGGATCAGCGGAGTGATCTCCAGAAGGCTTCCGGCGCCCGGAATACTGCGGATGCGCACAAAGTCCTGCAGTTCGCGGATATCAAGTCCGTCAATGGCGGCGGGATCGATATCCCCGTAGTCTGCCGGGAGCGCCGGGGCCGGCAAGCTGCGTTCTTCCTTATTTGTCAGGCGGTATGCAAGCTGTTCCGGCGCATTTGCCAGCATTACCGTATAGAGCGGATAAAAGCGTCCTTCGTAGAAAAAGCTTCCGGAAATGCGGCTGTCGCTGATATGGCCGCTTTTTATAAAGGACTGGAGTTCCGCTTCACTGATCTCCCAGTGATAATTGTAAGCCTCCGCCGACTCATCCCTTGTCCAGTTAGCCGCCTCCGGCATTCCCGTAGCAGCGAACAGAAAAAGCAAAAGGATTTTAGCGGTTTGACAAATACGTATAAAGGGATGTCCGGAGTTCGTCCTCATTTAAATCCCGTTTTAATTTACCTTGTTGTGCGATAGAAATCCTGCCGGTCTCTTCCGAAACAATGATTACCAGGGCATCGCTTTCCTCGGAAAGGCCCAGACCGGCAAGATGCCGCGTACCGATGGTCGGATCCAGTTCAATATTTTCACTCAGCGGCAGGATGCATTTTGCCGCCAGTATTTGATCTTCATAAATAATAATGGCACCGTCGTGCAGGGGGGATGCCGTATTGAAGATCGAAAGGATCAGATCGCGGTTTATCCTGGCATTGATCGTCACGCTGCGATCGATGATGGTTTTAAGACCGCTGTCGCGCAGAACGACCAGAAGTGCGCCTAAGCCCGCACGTTTAAGCTCAAAGGCTGAAGTAATGATCTCTTCGGCCTGGCTGTTGTCGTTCTTGGACAACCAGCGCAAAAGAGGATTCTGACCAATATACAATAATATTCGGCGCAGTTCCGGCTGAAAAAGGATAATAAACAAGATCACCCAAACGGTGACAAGCCGGTCAAAGAGCCATGCCGTTGCCCGCAGATTGATGATCTGGGCAAGGTAGCCCAGCACGGCAATTGCGATCATGCCGTAGAGCATCTGGCTGGCGCGGGTATCGCGGAACAGCAGGTAGGTTCCGTAAAAAACAAGGGCAACTACCAGCACATCGATGATATCAACGACCGTAACGGAAAACAATCCGATGTTGAAGATGTCTACCATAATTGTTTCAGCACCTTTATTGCCTGGACGGTTTCGGCAACGTCATGAACACGCAGTATCCCTGCTCCGCGGATCGCCGCAAGGCAGGCCAGCGCCAGGGAGCCCGGCAGACGCTCCGCAGCGGGAGTCCCGCTGATATCTCCGATCAGGCGCTTTCGGGATGCGCCAATCATCAGCGGATATCCCAAATCTAAAAATAGTTCAATATTCTTCAAAATGGTAATATTATCTTCGCAGCGTTTACCAAAACCGATACCCGGATCAAGGATAATGGCTTCTTTCGCGATTCCCGCTTTTTGGGCGAAGTCGATCCGTTCGGTGAAAAAGTCCCTGATCTCTTTCATTACATCGTCGTAAAAAGGAGCTTCCTGCATGCAGCGCGGCTGTCCCTTCATGTGCATCAGGACGATCTGTGCCTTGTATTTTACCAGCACATCCGCCATTGCAGGATCGAAGCGTAACGCGGAAATGTCGTTTACCATAAGGGCGCCGCACTGCAGAGCCGCCTCGGCGACAAGCGCTTTACGCGTATCAACGGAGACCGTCGCACCCAGGGCGCAGACCTTTTCCAAAACCGGCATCACGCGTGCGAGTTCGGTTTCGGCAGAAACGGATTCCGAACCCGGCCGGCTGGACTCGCCGCCGATATCGATGATATCCGCACCCGCTTCCAGCATTTTTTCCGCATGCGCAAGCGCTGCCCCGCTGTCGCCGTAACGACCGCCGTCATAAAAGGAATCCGGCGTCAGGTTCAGGATTCCCATGATACGCACTGCAATTGTATTTACCATAGGATATCAAAGAGCTATGTTTTTTTTACAATTTCAATTCCGTCTTCCCGGAGGATCTCTTCCAGCTGTTCACGGTCCAGAGATTCTCTTTCCAGGAGTGCGTCCGCGATCTTGTTCAGGGTCGTATAATGTTTTTTCAGCACAACTTTGGCGCCTTCATAGGCGGTGACGACAATGCGCTGGACTTCCTGATCGATTTTCTGTGCGGTGGCTTCGCTGTAATTCTTGGTGGTGCCGAAATCCCGGCCGATAAAAAGTTCGTGCTGATTGGATCCGAAAGCCGTTACGCCGAGTTCTTCGCTCATACCCCATTCGCAGACCATGCGGCGCGCCATCTCGGTCGCCCGTTCAATATCGTTGCTGGCGCCGGTGGTAATGTCATCATTCATGATCTCCTCGGCAACGCGGCCTCCCATCAGGACCTGCAGTTGAGCATTAATGTATTTTCTGCTGTAATTGTATTTATCCGTTTCGGGAAGCATATGCGTCACGCCCAAAGCGCGTCCCCGCGGGATGATGGTCACTTTATGCACCGGATCGGAATCCGGCAGCATCAGTCCGACCAGGGCATGGCCCGCCTCGTGAATGGCCGTGATTTTTTTATCATTATCGCTGAGTATCATGGAACGCCGTTCGGTTCCCATCATGACCTTATCCTTGGCCTCTTCCAGATCTTTCATTGTCACAGACTTATGGTTCTTACGGGCAGCCAGTAACGCGGCTTCATTCACCAGATTGGCAAGATCGGCGCCGACCATGCCCGGTGTGCCTTTTGCCAGGATTTTCAGATCTACATTGGAGGCAAGTTTGATATTCTTGGTATGCACTTTCAGAATGCCTTCGCGGCCGAGTGCATCCGGGACATCCACCACGATCTGACGGTCAAAGCGTCCGGGGCGCAGCAAGGCCGAATCCAGGCTGTCGGGGCGGTTGGTCGCGGCGATGACGATCACGCTGGCATCGGAATCTAAACCGTCCATCTGGACCAGCAGCTGATTCAGGGTCTGCTCCCGTTCATCGTGCCCGCCGCCCAGCCCGGCTCCCCGCTGACGGCCGACAGCATCAATTTCGTCAATAAATACGATGGAAGGCGAATTTTTCAGCGCCTGTTCAAAAAGTCCGCGGACCCGGCTGGCACCGACACCGACGAACATTTCCACAAAATCCGCACCGGATATGCTGTAAAAAGGTACTTTTGCTTCTCCGGCAACTGCCTTTGCCAGCAGGGTTTTGCCGGTACCCGGAGGCCCCAGCAACAAGGCGCCGCGGGGGATTCTGCCGCCCAGACGCTGAAAGCGTTCGGGATTTTTTAAAAATTCGATGATTTCTTCCAGCTCTTCTTTTGCTTCATCGCAGCCGGCAACATCCTTAAAGGTGATCTTAGAATTTTCGGGATTGAATTTTTTAGCGGGATTGGTATTGCCAAAAGAGAAGATACCGCCGCCCCCGCCGTTGCGGTTCCCTGCCATACGGCGCATGATCAGCATCCAGACGGCGATGATCACGATCCAGGGAAGTATATTGAGTAAAATATCCTGGAAACCGACAGACGGTTCCTTAAATTCATACTTCAGTCCGGCATCATCCCATTGCTTTAGAAGCTCCGTATCCAAATGTAGAATGGTGACCCGGTAGCCGGTATACTCCACTTCCCGGCCGTTCATGTATTCCAGCAGGGGTTCCCGGAATTTTCCGGACAAGGTTGTACCTTCAAGAATCCCGTTCTCGATCTTTCTTTCCTCCAGATACTGACGAAATTGGGTGTAGGTCAGCTTCTTTTCATTCGCCGAACCGGCATTCCCGAAGATCTGCGCCAGGATCAGCAGAACAATAACGAGTCCGATCCAGATCAGCGGTGTCTTGGGAACCTTGACCGGTCCCTGAAATTCGGGTCCTTTACCCGGGTCGGGCCTGCGGGGCGGTTTATTGTCGGGACCCCCGTCCGGTCCGTTAAAAAAGGCATTGAACATAAAATCTCCTTTACAGCCTTTTAATATACTAAAGATTTGCCGGATAATGTTCCTTTTTTATGGCTTTTTATGCATATCCATGGCAAAAATGTCCCGCAAACGCCGGTATTGCTGGTCGATATCCAGGCCGTAGCCGACCACGAATTTGTCCGGGATCTCAAATCCCACGTATTCGGGTTCCACATCCACTTTGGTTATCGACCGCTTATACAGCAGTGCCACCACCCGTACGGATGCGGGATGGCTGTTCAGAAAATGGTTCCGGAGATAATTGATCGAAAGTCCCGTATCAATGATATCTTCCACCAGGATCACATCGCGTTTGCTGATATCGGCGCTGATATCCTTGATCAGGCGAATAGTACCGCTGGAACTTATTTTGTGGTACGAGGAGATCTTAATAAAATCCATTTCGGCCTCGATGCTCATTGCACGCAGCAAGTCCGCCATAAAATAAAAGCTGCCGTTCAGCACTCCGATCATAATAGGCGGCTTGCTTTTTCCTTCATAATCCGCGGATATTTGCCGCGCTATCTGTTTTACGCGCTCCTGAATTTCTTCTTCCGAGATCAGAAGATCAAGGATCCTGCCGTCAAAGTCTCCGCCGTATTCCAGTGTCAGTGTTTTTTTGATCATTGTTTTCTCCGGGTTAGTACTGATGGTTTAGTATAAGTAATCATTACCGCTTCATCATGTTCTTTTTTTAGTAAAAATTGGCCGGAGCGCTTAACACCGGGGATCCAAAGAACAGTATCTTCGAACAGGAGCAGCGGATAGTATGGTTTTTGGGTTGCAGGGATCTTTTCGTCTTTCAAAATGTCGCTGACCTTTTTTTCTCCTCCGCGCCCAAAGAGACGCATGCGGTCTCCCGCCTTCCAGGAACGCAGCAGCAGGGTCTTCCCGAGTAATTCGGGAGAAAAGCAGGCGCAATGCCGGGATATTTTGAAATCCCCTTTCCCTATTGCTTT
>Ga0172382_10004849_pt1 | contig 20375 bp, 15 predicted proteins | sample Leawel138RmetaG_FD_122245 | JGI IMG/M metagenome (GOLD analysis project Ga0172382, IMG submission 122245) | Leachate microbial communities from a municipal landfill in Southern Ontario, Canada - Leachate well 138R metaG | ecosystem: Engineered > Solid waste > Landfill > Unclassified | place... | reverse complement strand
GCCCATTTATTGATCCGCGCCCATCAAGAACACCATCAAAATCATTTCCCCGATCTTGAACGGGCCGCCGAAGAAGTCGGCCTCAAACGTATGCCCTTATCTCTGGACGATATGTTGGATATTGCTAAGGGAATGGGATTAAAAATCAAGTGGATAGACAGTACACCGCAGGAAGTTATCGATGAAATGGGCGTGAGTTCGCGTCAGTTGGTCACCTCATTTATTGAGCCGCCGAGCACGATTTATGTAAATAAAATCCTCAAAAATCGTCCCAACAGACTCAAATATGATTTAGCCGTGCACATAGGTCATTGCGTGTTGCACAATAAGGACGGCCTCAAGAGTGTGATGATCTCAGGCCGCAAATTAGAAGTGGATGAAGAGGCGGGTATGCAGTCCAATACCTTGAACGCGCAGGATATCTTGCATGCGTGGCGCGATTTTGAATCGAGCTTCTTCGCCGGTGCGCTGCTGTGCCCTAAAGTGCCTTATCGCCAATTACTCGACCGCCACGGCTATGAGATTGAAGTACACAAGCAACTGCAAGTGTCAGCCTCAGTCGCCATGCGGCGCATGACAGTGGTATCTCCTTATCCTCATTGGCATTATTTCGACGCTTACGCACCGGGCAAGCTCAAGGCCGTTTACCGTGGTAACGGTATTCCACTGCCTTGGGGCAATATGCGATTAGTGGAAGACCCTTGTCAGCATTGGGCCGTCTTTAGGATGATCAGCGAGCCGACGGTCGGCACTTCGGCACAGATTTCGATTTTAAACGTCGGCAACGAACCCCGCATTTACTGCTGTGAGTCAATTAAAGTCGAAGACTCGGCTGGCAACCCGCATGTGCTCTGCGCCGGCATAGATTTAAATCCAGCCATTGAAGCCCAAGGCAAAGATGCTCTCTCAATCGCCCACGATTTGAAAGATGCCTGTGTCGCCAGTGGCGGTTCAGTCACTATTCCAAAACACATTAAAAGTGATCTGGTGAGCGTTGCAAAAATCCTCAATATCAACTGGATAGAGCGCGGGATCAAAAACTACGCCCGCCTTATTTGCTCTCGCGGCGCCGTATGCCCACGCCAACCCAGTTGCTATCAAGCAGGTAAATCACAGTGTGATGGTACTGAATAAAGTATCGCAGATGGGATTGATGTTAAGCACTCTCACTCCAGTGACTCGCCGTAAACTCGTCCCTGAGGGCTCGACGACGGCATCCATGCCGCCAACGGTCACTGCCGCGAGAGTGCTTAACTCTGTGGACTCCTGTGTTTGTCTGTATCGCTCATTTAGTTGATAGTTAAAAAAATAACGACTTTATTCGAAGTATGAGTAACTGATTAATAAAAAGGGATTTTATGTCTGATGATATTGTAGAGTTTAACTGGCAGAAGCCTATGTTATGCACTGATGGAACGGAATTATTTCCAAAAGACACATTAAATAGAGCAAGATACGCTTCATTTTTGCACAACTATTTGGCAAGTAATGCCATCGATGGCGGTTATGTATTAAACCTAAACGCTAAGTGGGGATCGGGTAAAACCTATTTCATTAACCGCTGGATAGAGAGCATTAAAGAGAGTCACCCTGTCGTTTATATTGATGCTTGGAAGCAGGACTATTCAGACGACCCAATGCTTACGGTGATTTCATCTTTGATAAACGCTTTAAGTGAGCAACTGCCACCTGACAATAAAGCTGTGTTAAATATTGCCAAGAAATCTGCCCGTTTTATCAAGGCTGCTGCACCTGCTTTACTCAAAGGATTGGTGAAAAAGACAACTGGCTTGAATCTAGATGATGTCTCAATCGAAGACGTTAAAATAACGCCAGAGCATAAAAGTGATGATAAAGGTTCTTCAGATATATTCAGTGAGTCTGCCGCAGCTATTGCACAATGCTTAGTCACAGATCACAACGATAAACTGAAATCAGTCGAATATTTACGAAACGAAATTAAAGAGTTAATTACTGCAGTCATTGCACATAAGCAAGGTGCTTTAAAAGTGCCTGCTTTTATCTTTATTGATGAGCTTGACCGCTGTAGACCTAGTTATGCCGTAGAAATGTTAGAAGTGGTTAAGCACTTCTTTGAATTAGATAATATTGCCTTTATCGTGGCGACTGATACAGAACAACTACAGCATGCGGTGAAAGCCGTTTATGGTGAAGGCTTTGATGCTCAAACCTATTTAGGTCGGTTTTTTAGGCGTCGTTACTCGTTAACCGAGCTTTCTCGTTATGAATTTGTAAGCCGTCTTGCAGAAAGCAAAGTTACTTACAATCCTAAGTGGAAGGAATACGTTCCTAGCTTAGCTGAATTAGATGACTTCACTAGAGTGGTTTCTATTGTTGCCGATAGATTTAGACTATCGCTAAGGGAAACAGAGCAGTTGGTCGATAAGTTTTTGGCAGTCCTAAGCAATGCTCCCAAAACGCTGAATCCCTATTTATTGTTAATTTTATTCGTATTGAGAGATAAGCATTACTCTCTGTATGAGGAATGGATTGAGTCAACCAATAAAGAGGCTAGTTTTGGTCAATCTATTGGGCTATTAACTTATCGAATCGATATTTTTCCTCTGGTTTATAAAAACCGAGAGCAAGGATTTTTTCCAAGAGAGGGGGATATCGATTCTTTGGTTAATCTTCAACAAAGCCTTGATATGATCTTATCTAATATGAATAAGGTGTGTTCTCCTTGGAACCAGAGAGAAAAAAATAGATTTATAGACAACTTGGAAGAGTCATTATCTTTCTCTTCATCACCGAACTTAACCGAAAGAGCAAGTAAGGAGTATCAAATAAGACTAATGAATCTCAAGGCTTATAAGTCAGATTATAAAAACTGGGTTGAGCTAGCAGTGTCTTTTGATAAATAGAAAGAAGTGCTTATCTACACTCCTAAGTCATTTTAGAGTCACCTACTTATAAAGTTTTGGTGTTAGTGTAAAAATTACAAGCTCAAAAATACATCGAAATTAACGAGATTAAGCACTGGCATGTAAGTGACCGTTGGCGGCATGGATGCCGCCGTCGAGCCTATAGGGATATATTCACGGCGAGTCACTGGAATGAGAGTGCTTAATCATTAGTTATGTCGTCACTCATGTGTTTATCACTTTAAAAAGAACTCATCTCACAATCCCTACTCTATGATTTTTTATCAATCAGTCTCGCTCATGGTTGACGTGATTTTATGTTTAAAATCATTGGTTAATATAACAAACCGAGCAAACACACTACGGTGCTGGCGGGTAATATGGGCTGTAACCAGCGTGGCTTGTAGCTGAGTAAAATTACTAGGATTATCGAACTTAAACACACCCAGCCGAGCAGTAATACGCTGGCGTAAGCGGGGCCGTAATGACGACTGGCAAGCAAATAGCACAGGACGAGCGTTGCAGTACCAGCGGTGCGAAATCCGCGTGCCTGTGCATCGGTTAACGGGCGGTTACGCACGGCGCGGTGGTGGCTAAAATAAGACAAGGCCAACAGCCCCATGGCGATAAAACAGGTTAACAATTCGACTGTGGCTGTCATGATTCAACTCCTAATTCTGCCGTCGCTTTGGTTACCCTTGTAGCCAGCACTTTTTTAGGGCTACGCAAGCGTTTGGCTGCCATGTAAAACAGCGCTGCAAGTGCGAGCATCATGAGATCAAATCCTGCGAGAACATAGGCTTGGCGCTGTAGATTGCTTATCAGCTGATACTGCGAAGTCATGGCATTGAGCAGGGGTAGCAGGCCATAAAGCAAGGATGTGAGTAAAAAAAGTCGTTGCCATGTTTGTTTATTTCGTTTGAAACAAGCGAGCAGTGCGACTAACGCCCAACTGATAAAGAAACAATGGATTTCCCAGTTCTCTCTATCCGCAAAGGTGACGGGTAAGAGTCGATTGGCATAAAAATAACAGGCTAGCGCAATGGGCAGGCCACCAAAGGTGGCGAGATTCAACATGTTCACTAGCGTGAGCCCGCTATGATTCTTATCTTTTTTAAGCTGCTTTTGTGCCAGTTTATCGGCCCACATAATCGCACCGCTGGCGATCATCACGCAGCCCGTTAATCCCGCCAGTAAATACAGTAAACGTAGGCCTTGGCCAGCAAAGCGACCACTGTGCAGGGCTATCATGGCACTTTGGGTTTGATTCGCTCCCGAAGTCACAGCCGACTGCGCCAACACAGCACCTGTCACAGTAGACAAGTGATACCAAGGCGCTTGCTGATTTAAGCTGTGCTCAGGGGCGATTTTGACTGTTACGCTGGCATTGCTGTCGTTGAGATTATCAAACTGCAAGCCTTCAAGTGGCGACTCACCCACGACACTGTGAATCGCACTGAGTAAACTCTGATTATCGAGCATAGTGGCTGGCGTGCCAGTGGCGGCGGGAGTTTGGTAAATGGGTTTCCATTGCGAATAAAAGGCTTGAGTTTCATCACCATATTGTGTGTTAAGTCCCCATGGCATATACATAAACATCAAAGTCACTAGGCCGGTATAAGTGATCATAAGATGAAAGGGCAATGCGAGAACTGAGCTGGCGACATGGGCATCTAACCAAGAGCGCGGGCCTTTGCCGGGTCTAAAACTAAAAAAATCCTTAAAAATACGTTTGTGGATCACTATCCCGCTGATGATGGCGACCAACATGAACATAGTGCAAAAGCCGACAATCCAACGCGCCGTGAGCACACTCATGTAGTACAAGTCGAAATGCAGTCGATAGAGAAAGTCGCCCCCTCGGCTTTCCCATGCTTTAGGTAAGGCTTCACCTGTTGCAGGGTTAATAAAGCCTTGATGATAATCACCAAATCGCTGGCCTTCAGCGGCGGGATCGCTCCATGCATAGGTCAGTAATGGCACCCGTTGTGTGGGTAAGTAAATCCACCACGACTCAGCGTCAGGCGCTTGTTGTGCTAAGGACGTGAGGCCCTTGAGTATCAATTGTTGATTATCCGCATTGGCATCATATTGGCTGCCGTGGTTTTCGGGTTGCATCCACAGGTTGATTTCAGCACGGTAATAGGCCGCTGTTCCGGCGAAAAAAACCAGAAACAACACCCAGCAGGTGAGCAATCCAACCCAAGTGTGTAGCCAAGTCATTGAACGAAAAAAGGAGTCTTTCATAATCCACTCCCTTGAACACTTGTAACATCAAACGCTTTAGCGGCGAGGTAAGCTAAATACAGCAGACCGCTGAGCGCGAATAAATCCAGCCAGTATCGCCATGTTGATTTAACGCTGAACACCCAAATCACGGCGCAGGTGTACACAGTAAATGACAGCATCATGGCGGTTAACACCCGATCAACCTGAGATAACGGCAGGATTTGTGCGAGCAAAATAGTCGCTACTGCACTTAACAAATAGCCGCCAAAGGTTGCTGCGAGGCAGCGATTGCCTATGTGCAGGCTATCGTTCCAGATGGCTGACGTTTTCCAGCGCATCAGTCTTTGTGTTAACGGCGGAGTCATGTTGGTTTTTTCAGTCATGATGGTGTGCCACTTCTGCTGAATTTGTCTTGTGGGTGCGGGATAGCACAGAGATTAACAGGGCGGGTAAAAAGGTTAAGCTAAGTAGCGTTGCCACGATAAGACCTGCCAATACCACTATGCCAACGCCGCGGTAGAGTTCGCTTCCAGCACCGGGGAATAACACCAGCGGCAATAAGCCAAACAAGGTCGTCGCGGTAGACATTAGAATCGGTCGTAATCGACTGGCGACGGCAGATTTGACGGCTTCAACGACACCAAACTGACCCGATTGCAGGTTTTTACGGCTCTGTTCCACGATCAAAATCGGGTTGTTAACGACAGTGCCGAGTAGGATTAAAAACCCAAGCATAGTAATCATATCAAAGGGTTGGTGCCAACCTTGGCCGCCAAAATACGCAAATAAGCTGCCAGTATAATTAAGTGCTTGTAAGCCGACTAAACCGCCAGCAAGTCCTAGCGGGATAGTGATCAGCACAAATAACGGATAACCCCAGTGATTAAAAATCGCGACTAATAACAAGTAGATGATCAACACGGCGACCAGAAAATTGCTGGAGAGTGCCGCTTTCGTCGCTTCGAGCTGATCGGCTGCGCCCGAAATATCCAAACTGACATCTTTGCCGACAGCACCCTGTTGATAGAGGATGGGGACTAATTCTTCCCGCACCTTAGCCACAGCGGTTTCTAACGCAATGGAACGCGGCGGAATAATGTAAAGAGTCACGGTTCTGCGGCCATCGACGCGGCGTAAACTGTCGCTATCCATCTGCTCGCTAATATCGGCCAAGGCTTGCAGTGGCAACACATTGCCCTTAGGTGTCACTATCGGTGCGAGCGCCAATTGCGACAGGCTCTGTTGATTGCCCGCAAGGCTAAAGAGGAAGATATCAACCTTGTTATCATTGAGGAAAAACTCGTCGACATAGGCGCCATCGCTCAGTGCCGAAACCGCATAGCCAAACTCGCTGCCGCTAAAATCTTGTTCTACAAGACGTTGCCAGCGAGGGGAAATCTGCCACAGCGGTTGATCTAGCGATAAGGTCGATGGGTCTGAATACAGCTGCGGCTCGGCAAACACTTTTTCTGCCGCTTGATACGCCGCTTCGGCAGCGCGGTAGAGGCTGGCTTGATTTGGGCCTGAAATATCCAAGGCGACAGCGCGGGTGCCACCATCGTTGCTGGAAATAATGGAACCCCGCGATGAATAGGCGCGCATGCCCGGATATTGCTCAAACAAGGCGGTGAGTGAGCTCATCATGGCATCCATATCTTGGCTGCGAACGGGTTCGCTCATCACCCAAATACTGCCGACACCCACGCTGAGGGTATAGTATTTTAGCGGCGGGATCTTTTGCTCACCACGTTCAAAGGATGCCGCCTCGGCATTGACTCTCGCGGATAGCTGAGTCGTTAATTCTTCTGCAATTTTAGCCATTTCCGATAGGTTGTAACCCGGCGGCGCGACCATAGAAGTAAAGGCTTTTGGTTCTTCGCCTTCGGGTAAATATTCGGCCGGAGGCATCAGCCAAGCCGCAAGCCCGATCGTCGAGACGAGTGACAGCACAATCACAAAGGCGCGGCGTCTTGCCGACAGTACAAGTTGGCTGACTAAGCTCAATATGCGTGATGCTTTGGGCGGCTCACTTTGGTTTGTCTGCGCCGAGTGCATCTTACCGAAACCAAAACGGGCAATAGCGGCGGGTACGATGAACACCGCGACCAGCATAGAAGCGATAATGGATGAAGCGATGGCAATCGCGATATCCGAGTACAGTTGCCCCGCTTCTTGTTTGATAAATAGAATGGGTACAAACACTAGCACTGTGGTGAGCGTCGAGGCTAATACTGCGGGCCAGACATCATAAATACCACTTATGGCTGCTTCGAGACGCTCTAATCCGCGTCTGCGCGCTTGTTCAATACTTTCGAGCACCACAATGCTGTTATCGACCGTCATGCCTATGGCAAAGGCAACACCCGCCAATGAAATGACATTAATGGTGCGATCAAATACCAGCAGCCCGACGAAGGCGGCTAAGGTACACAGCGGAATACCGATAACACCAATCAGTGTGGCTCGACTCGATCGTAAAAAGAGGTACATGACCAAGGTTGCCAGCAATGCACCTAGACCCAAATTCACCCACACATTTGCAACCGAATCTTGCACATAGCGCACATCATCACTGAATAACTCTAACTGCATGGCGTGCTGGGCGAGTTGATTTTGATTGATCTGCGCAATCACGGGCATCATGGCATCTTTGATGGCGATAACGTTAGAACCGACATCCCGTTTGACCGCTAAGCTGAGGGTGCGTTCTTGTTCGGCAAAGGACAGTTCTCGGATCTCAGCGTGGTCGAGTTTTATCTCGGCAACGTCTTGCAGCAGAATATTCGTATTACCTTGGCGTTTTAAAATCAGTTGCTTAAGTTGATTTAAATCCTCAAAACGGCCAATTACCCGCAGTAAATAACGTTTTTTACCACTGTCGATATCGCCCGCAGAAGTGTCCTTGTTGCGATCTCGAATGGCTTGGCGCACGTCCATAATGCTGATGCCGCGTTGGGCGAGTTTGGCGGGATCGAGCCGTATTTGAATTTGCCGTTCAGCGCCGCCTTGAATAGTGACGGAGGAAACGCCTTTGACGCGCTCCATTTGTGGGCGAATAAAGTCGTTAGCAAAATCGCGCATCATGTCTATGTCTAGATTCAGCGGGTTCCCCGCGACAGGCACGAGGCGGAAATACATGAAAGCGTTGTCTGAATATGAACTGCTGTAAAGCCTTGGTTGATCGATGTTTTCAGGGTAGGACGATACTTGGCTGAGCGCATTGCTAACACGAATAAGCGCGTCGCTGATCTCAGTGCTCTGGGGGAATTCGAGTTCTATCCATGCCGAACCCGTATCAGCCCAAGATGTCATGCGTTGTAAGTTGGGCAGGGTGCGCAGGTAGCGTTCCTGCTCAAGCAGAATTTCTTTCTCGACGTCTTGCGGCGTTGCCCCCGGCCAACCTGTGGCCACGCTGATGGTGCGCACATCTAAGTCGGGGATCATTTGGATTGGGATACGCAGTGCGGCAGCCGTGCCCAATACGCAAAATATCAAGACGATGACCGACAGTAAGGTGCCATGTTTAATTCCAAACTTTAGCATCCCACTAACCTCCTACTGCAGAGTTGAGTACAGAGACTGGCTGTTGGTCTTGTAGGCTCTCGTTACCGCGGATCACCACGGGTGCGTCTTTAGGTAATGGGCTAAGGATTTCAATCCCGATGGCGCTCGTGTGGCCCACTTGAACTGTATGCCGTTGGGCTATGTTGTTTTGCACGGTAAAGACACTGAACTGGCCGTCGGGGTGACGGACTAGCGCATCTTGCGGCACGACAACACTGTGTTGCGCCCGCTGTAAGTGGAATGTCGCAGTGGCCGATGTGCCGGGCATCAAAAGTCCACTCGCATCAGGAATGGTTAAGCGCACCAAGAAGCTGCGAGCATTGTGGTCGCTCACGGGGACGAGTGCATTCACATGGCCGATAAACTGCTGTTCAGGCAGCATATCTGCGGCAATATCGACTTGAGTTGCAGTGGCTATGTTTTGGAACATTTCCTGTGGGACTTGAATATCGAGCCAGAGCTGTTCTTGGGATACTAAGGTGAAGATTTCAGTGCCGACATTAACCCATTCACCGGTTTCAGTTTGTTTACTTGCAATCACTCCCGCAAACGGCGCGATCAGTTGGTGGCGGGCGACCACCTCTTTTTGGTGTGCTAATGCCGCCGTTAAACTTTGCAGATTGGCTTCGGCCTCGGTGACTGCCGCTTGGCGAATCGCGCGCTCAGTTTCGGGAAATAATTGCTGAGAACTGAGCGTTTGTGCCTCGGTGAGGAGTCGCTGCTTTTCTGCCAGCATGGTCTTAGCGGCCATTACATCGGCCTGACGCTGTGCTAATTGGTGTATGGCTAAGGTGTCATCGAGTGCGAGCAAAGGCTGGCCAGCGGTAACGTTAGAGCCCGCATCGACCAGTACTTTGGCAACTAAGCCATCGGTACGTGCAGATAAGCGGGCTACCCGTGCGGATTTAATGGAGCCACTGAGTGGCAAAAGTTCATTGGTACTGCCTGTTTGGGGCAAGGCGACTGTTACAGGTGCTGTGCTTGCGTGTACTGCAGAACACAGCATGTATAAACCTATCATTAAATAACGCACGTTAACTCCATCTCACTATAAGATTATTACTGAGTGATAAAACTCGTGGTGGTGATGTGTAAAACGCTATCAACCTCGTTGCCTGCGAGTGTTTGTTTACCTTCTGTGGTGTGATTACTGACGAGCAAATAGCGTCCCGCATCTGGGGTATCGAGGGCGAATTTACCTTGGGCATCGGTGGTGAAAGATTTACTCCAAAAACCGGGGCGATAAACTTGTACTGGATGATTCACCAGTGGTGCGCCTTTATAGCTAAGCACAAACTCGGGAACGCCTGACTTTACTGGCGTAAATTCAAAATCTTGCAGCGCTTTTGTGTGTTCTTGTCCCGTGCGGGCATAGAGTATTGCGGCCTGCAATCCGGTCTCAGTTTTCCATGGTTGCCACGCGGTATCGGCATAGAAACTGACATCACTTTTGCCATCTTGGGTTTTGACCAGTAGATGATTGGCCTGCGTTTTGGCGGTTAACGGTGTCTTGGCATTGGCGGCGAAAATACGCGCCGCGCTTAACGATGCTAACTCTTCTGCCGAAGCTTGCTCTGAACCCGGTTCGCCAAATTGCACTTTAACCGAACCATCGTTATTACGCTCAAGCCATACTTCATGTGCTTGAGCCGAAAAAGCGATACCGCCGAGTAAAGTGAGTATTGCAAGTGCTTGTTTCATTTGATTATCCTTAATATTATTTCGGTTTAGGGCTATGTTTTAGAGCGTCCAACGTAGTGATAGTGTGGCATTACGTGGCTCGCCAAAGTCGGCGTAACCCCAGAGTGAACGGTTGTAGTTCTTGTCGAAAATATTGTTAATGTTCACTTGCATAGAAATAGAAGGTGTGATTTGGTAGCCAAACATTAAGTCAACGAGTGAGTAGGCGGATTGTGTTTGGCGGTAAGCCACATTCGGCGCGCCATCGACACCCCAAATAGTGCCTTGATAGAAGGTGCTGCTCTGCCAGCGCCAGCTCGCACCTGCAGTAATGCCCGGCAGAATATCTTCAAAGTTATATTTAGTGGTGAGTTTGAAGATATCTTCGGGCAGATAAGTTTGACGACGTAGGCCATCTTTATCTTCTGCATTGTTGTGGGTATAACCACCGCTGATATCCCATAAGTCGGTAAGACGTCCGGCAATTTCTAACTCATAGCCTTTGGTGGTAATCCCATCCACACTTTCGTAGATAGAGTCACCGGAAGGTAGCTGACCTTTACCTGCATACTCGGGTTCGTTGTCTTTATTGGTTTCGTAGATGGCGGCTGACATGTTTAGCGTGTCATCGAACAGCGCGACCTTGACGCCGCCTTCGACGTTTGTGCCTTCTGCAGGTTCGAGCAGTTGGCCATCTTCACCAAAATAGGTGCCAGGTTTGAAGATTTCAGTACGGCTAGCGTAGACAGAGATCTGCTCGGTCACATCGTAGACTAGGCCGTAGTAGGGGATGAAAATACCGGTTTTTTCCATGGTCGCATCTGTGCTGTTACCCACGAGATCATGCTTTTCATAGGACCAGTTACTTACGCGTCCACCGACCATTAATTTCAGTGAATCCAACAGATTGACACGGACAGTGCCGTAAACACCCGATTGGCTTTGCTCATTGGTTTGGCCATTGGTGGGTGAATTAGGAATATTAGGCTTGGGGTAATTGCCCTGATCCGCGACGTTATAGCGACGTTGGCGTCCAGATTCAGTGTTGATGTTATCGAACTCGTTGTCACCGTAGTTAAAACCGATCACAGCGCTATGTTCACGGCCGAGTAAGTCGAAGTTACCCGTTGCATACAGGTTGAAACTGTTGGTATCTGACTCGCGATCATGTTGGGCGGCATAAGTATTGCCCCAAGGGCCAACAAATTCGCCGGTTGATTTGACGATATAATCGCCTGGGTAAAAGGCCAATGCATCTATGGTGGCGTTAGCAATACGATAGGCACTGACGAGTGACCAGTCGTTATCGAATCTATGTTTAAATTCGGCCATAAGACTCTTTTGGGTCACGTCCCAATGGGTCCAGTCCTGTGAGCTAGAGTAGCTGCGGCCGAAATCGACAGCTGTGCCATCGGTATAAAATGCGGGATTAGAGTTCCAGTTATACACGCCATCGGTTTGCGATTTTTGATAGTCCGCAAACAGTGACAGGCTAGTATCTACGCCTAGACTCGTTTCAACCACGCCATAAAGCACTGTGGTATCGCGCTGATAGCGGTCGATAAAAGAATCGCCTTTCTTCACCGCACTGACGAATCGACCTTTCACATTGCCTGAATCCGTGAGCCAGCCAGAAACATCGGCCTCAAGTCTATAGGTATTCCATGAGCCATAACTCGCACTTGCCGTGGCGCGGGTGTCATCCGTTGGACGTTTACGAATAAAATTAACCGTGGCAGAAGGTTCACCTAAACCGCTTAAAATCCCTGCCGCCCCTTTTAATACTTCAACCCGTTCGGCAATCACGGGGTCTAAACCTTGATCAATTGAGCCGCTGTAAACATGGGATGAAGAGGTTGTGATTAAGCCGTCAATTTGGACACCGCTGTCGAGTGCATAACCGCGCACGAAAATCTGACTATTTTCAGAGGCATCGCCTACCATAGTGACGCCAGGAGTGTGATTTAACACTGACTCCATAGTGACCAAACCTTTGTCACTGATCATTTCTTCGGTAATCAAAGTGACGCTTTGTGGGGTTTCTTTGAGTGACATAGACAAACCCGTGGCGCTATTCATTGCCGCGCGGGTGTATGTTCCTACCACGTTCAATCTTTCTATCTGTTCTGTATCTTTTTTCTCATCTTGCTTAGGGTCAGTATTGGCTTGAACCGTCAGAGTAAGTGTGCTGAGAAGTACAGGGATCAATGGCGAGCGCCAAGACGTTAAAACAGATAGGGGAGGCATGGTATTTCAATCCTTTCAGGCGATTTCAGATTAAATGATGATTGGTGATCCTGAGTGCAAATAAAGCGTTTAGGTGCAAATGAGAATCGATCGCATGATAGGTTTGTTGAAAATAAATGCAATATGCTCAATGTGTAAATTGTTTAAGCTGGGTTGTAACTTATTGGCGAATAGCTTGTCAGCGAGCTGTGATAAGCCGTCGCAGTGGGATCTGCACTTTTAGCGCATGCCTTACTATAACTCGGTTTCAGGGCATCGACTTGGAACTCAGGCTGTTGTGGATAGGGTCAATTTAGCCAACAAAAAGGCCACAGTCGTTACCGACTGTGGCCTTTAATCTTTACAATTGAATCGAAATCCAACGGACTTGTTAAGCCTAAAAGTGTGATTTACAGCTTAGGTTTACGCCCGCACTTGGCCTGTGCCTGAGACTAAATACTTCTCAGCGGTCAAGGACTCGAGTCCCATTGGGCCGTAGGCATGTAGCTTAGAGGTCGCGATGCCAATTTCGGCGCCAAGACCGAGTTCGCTGCCGTCGGAGAAGCGCGAAGAAGCATTGACCATCACCACTGAAGCATCGACTGCACGTTGGAAGCGTGCGGCTGTGACTTCGTTTTCGGTGCAAATCACTTCGGTGTGCTGGCTACCAAAACGGGCAATGTGTTGGATTGCATGGTCGAAGTGATCGACTTGGCGAATGGCGATTTCGAGATCTAAATACTCTTGGCCGAAATCGTCTTCTTCCATATAAGTACAGTTTTCGAAGTAGCCACCGGATTGGGTACAAGCATTGATTTTAACCTTATGCTCGGCCAGCGCTTTGGCCACTTTAGGCAGGAATTGCGAAGCAATTTCTTGGTGCACTAATAGGGCTTCGAGGGCATTACAAACGCCTGTGCGCTGGGTTTTACCGTTGAGCAGTAAGTCCAAAGCAATATCCAGATCGGCATCTTTATCGACGTATAAATGACACACGCCTTTAAAATGCTGGATCACTGGGATTTTACTGTTGTCAGACACAAAGTTAATCAAGCCTTCGCCGCCACGGGGAATGATTACATCAATATAATCTCGTTGCTGCATCAGTTCCAACATCAGGGCACGGTCAGGATCGGGCACTACTGTGATTAACGCCTCGGGCAAGCCGTACTGTTTCAATACACTTTGCAAAATGGTGGCGATAATTTTACTGCTGTGCAGCGCCTCTTTACCACCGCGCAAAATCACGGCATTGCCGGATTTAAAGCACAGGGCACCCGCATCGGCGGTAACATTCGGACGCGCTTCATAAATCATACAAACTACGCCTAATGGCACGCGCATCTTGCTGATGGATAAGCCGTTAGGTCGTTGACCAATATAACGTTCATTGCCAATGGGATCGGGCAAGGCAGCGATGGTTTCAATGCCTACTGCCATGGCTTCTACGCGTTCTGGTGTTAGCGTTAAGCGGTCGAGCATAGCAGGGGCAACGTTATCGGCTGTTGCTCTGTGTAGGTCAATCAAGTTAGCGCTTTGGATTTCGTAGGACTTTTCACGTAATGAACGCGCCATGTCGAGGAGTACAGTATTTTTAAGCTGTTCATCAACTTGGGCGAGAATAAGAGCCGCTTTGGCAGCTTCTTGAGATAAGTTTTTGATTAAAGTCATATTTACTCCGCTTAGATGTTTACTCGCTTAGTTTTATTCGGCTGATGCTTATTCGAGAATGGCGATGTTTTTCTCGGAAATAATCGGCCCAGTCTTTTGCTGAAATTCACTGGCAAACTCGCGATCGTCTTGGTCCGTAATAAAGCTAAGTAAACAACTGCTGTAATTGGATTTGGCCTTGGCCAATTTAGTGCCATCGTCTTTGCGTACTAAAATGGTGTCACCGACAGAAAAGTCCCCATTGATGGCAACGACATCGTCACTGGTCAATTGCTCGCTATGGATATCGAGGGCGATATTAAAGTCATTTTCAACAATGACTTCGCCCTGAGCCTGCGAGGTATGTGTCATCCAGTGCAAGTGATCCTGCATTGGCTTCTCATCGGGGGTAAATAAGGTTCCTGGGTTTTGGCCCTTCAACAATTGGTTGAATGAGTCGGCATCAAAACCATTGATAATAAAGGTTTCGATCCCGTGGGAAATCGCCTTCTTGGCGGCTTGTATCTTAGTGCGCATTCCCCCCGTACCGACGGCACTGCTGGCGCCGCCCGCCATGGCGTAGATCTCGGCATTAATCTCGGTCACCTGCTTAATAAGCTGTGCATCGGGATATTCATGGGGGTTTTGTGTGTAAAACCCATTCACATCCGAACAGATAATCAGCGTATCGGCATCGGCCGCTGCGGCGACCATGGCCGAGAGATTATCGTTATCGCCAACTTTGAGCTTGTCGGCGGTGACGGCATCGTTCTCGTTGATGATTGGCAGTAGCCCATGCTCGAGTAGGCTGAAAATCGTGTCTTTAATACTGATGTAACGATCTCGATTGCGTAAATCACCGTGGGTTAACAGTAGCTGTGCGGTTGGGAAATCAAATAACTTGTTCCATGTGGCCATCATATCGGCCTGACCCGCTGCAGCCATGGCTTTTTTCACTGTGACGCTCGGTTTATCAACCTCGCCAAAGTGATGCCATCCTGCAGCGACTGAGCCCGAAGAGACCAAGACAACTTGGATCCCTTGGGCACGACAATAAGTAATAAATTGGGCAATGCCGAGTAAGTAGTGGCTGCTGCAACCTTGTTTGTGTGGAGCAATCAGGGCACTACCTACCTTAACGACAATGCGTTTCCAGGGTAAGTCAGTCATACCTGCGCGCCTCATCTGTCTTCGGCTAAAACACGGCCAGCCTTATGGAATAATTTAGTGGTTTTGGCACAAGGATCAGTATCGAGTAACGAGACTATCCAAATCACCACACTGCTCACGGCAAAGCCGGGGATCATCTCATACACCACTGTGGTTAAAGCTTTACCGTCAGCAAGTACTGGTGCATAAATCCAAAACAGCACTGTAGCTGCGCCTGACACTATGCCGGCAATCGCGGCTTTGTGGGTTAGGTTAGCTTTATACAAGCTAAACAAGACTAATGGACCGAAGGCGGCACCGAATCCTGCCCATGCATTACTCACCAATGACAGCACACTGCTAGAGCGGTCAAGCGCTAGTAGACTTGCGACAATGGCTACGCCAGCTACGCCAAAGCGTCCCATTTTCACCATGTCTTTTTCGCTAGATTCTTTCTTCGAGATCACGCGATAAATATCTTCCGTTAGCGAGCTTGATGACACTAATAGTTGCGATGAAATGGTGCTCATGATCGCGGCTAGAATTGCGGCTAATAAGAAGCCACTAATGATCGGATGGAACAACAACTCAGAAAACACGATAAAGATGGTTTCAGGATCGGTCAGCTTCATGCCAAATTTATTGGCGTAAGCGATACCGACAAGACCTGTTGCCAGTGCACCCACAATGGTCACTGTCATCCAGCCCATACCTATGTGTCTGGCTGTTTTAATGTCAGCGACTGAACGAATTGCCATAAAGCGCACAATAATATGCGGTTGGCCAAAGTAACCGAGTCCCCAAGATAAGCTTGAGATAAGCCCTAACATAGTGACGTTTTGCATGGCATCGGTGAAGTGTGGAATCGATTGATACGCAAAGTTCAGCATAGTGTCAGCGCTGGTAAACTCTTGATATGCCACCACAGGCACTAAGATTAAAGCGACAAACATGATACAGCCTTGGACAAAGTCAGTGAGGCTCACTGCTAAGAATCCGCCCAACAAGGTATAAGAAACCACTACGCCGAGGGTGACGACTAAACCTATGTCGTAGTTCAGGCCAAATGCTGACTCAAATAACTTACCGCCAGCCACTAAACCCGCTGAGGTATACAAGGTAAAGAAGATCACAATGATCACGGCCTAGATAATTCGGATACTGCTGTTGGCATTGCCGAAGCGTTTAGCAAAAAACTCTGGGATAGTAAGGGCGTTATCCGCGACTTCGGTATAGACCCTTAATTTGGGTGCAACAACCAAGTAATTAATTAGAGCACCAATCAATAGTCCAAGAGCGATGTAAATGGTTTCGAAACCAACCAAAAACATTGCGCCGGGAAGACCCATTAGCATCCAGCCACTCATGTCAGATGCACCCGCTGAGAGTGCGGTGACCTGTGGGCTCACCTTGCGGCCGCCCAAAATATAGCCGGATACATCGCTGGTGGATTTTTTATAGGCGAATAAGCCAATAGCAAGCATGGCGATAAAGTAAATCGCTAAGGAAACGTAAGCCAGGTAATTCATTGGTTATTTTTCTCCTAACGCTTTGTTATTTTGAATAATACTCGGTTTCAAAATGACAAAGAGATAGGTGCTTAATATTGCGCATAAACACATAAACTGCATGGTTTCCTTGGCGTGCAATCGGGTAAAGCTTGCTACTTGCGAGATAAGATTTTCCTCTGGTGGGTTCTCCGTAGGCATAATTGCTCCTTGGTTGATAATTGAATTTATATCACCAATATAGTTAGTGATCTAATTATATTAAGGCATTTTATCGGCCAAATATCAAGCTTCTATTGGATTTAAATGGTTTTGGCGGCGGTGCGAGAGTGGCTTTTGGGGCGGAAAATAGTTTGAGAACTGACTATTTTCAGAGGTGTTTTTCTGCTCGGCGATACTGTGGGCGGTACGTTCGAAGGTTAAGGTGATGCGTTCAAACATCCCAGTAATCAGAGTGAATTGTTCGTGGGGTAACGGGCATTGCGCCAGCGCTTGTAATAAGGCTTCGCTGCTGGTGTTAAACTCTTCTGCGACTTGGCCGTGGGCGCAGGCGATAAATGCCTGACCTAAATTGTGTTGCCAGAGGTTGAGTGCATTTTCTAAGTCTGAGTGCGTATCTGAAATCCCCTGCAACATGCGTCGCATTCGAATCGACACATGGCCTAGATTAAGTGCAGTGAACACCAGATCGGTAAATACCCTCGAACTCTTGCCTGAACCTTTTTCGTAACTGGCGATCCGCAGGAGTCGATCGCCCATGCGGGCGTTAAACCAAGGCTCAGGATCATCATGTTGCGCGATATGCACTAGATCTTTTTGGATAGATTGCAGCAGACGATATTGCATCAGCCGCTGGCTAGGTTCGGTGATTAATTTAAATAGCCAATACAGCACAGTAACGCCAACAAAAATCGCTAAGGCATTGCTGACAGTGTTTTCTATCGCAAATGAGATGGTATTACTGGGCTGTACTAATACCGCAAACGGCACGCAAATCCCGAGACCATAGGGCAAGGTCGGTCGATTCGCTAAGGCGAGTAGCCCAATAAAAAAGGGGCCTGCGAGCACTAAAATGAGGATTTCGAAATCGCCGCTACTCTCTGCCAGCAAAGGTAAAGCGTAAAACACTGTGAGGGGTACAGCGATAGTGATACCAACAAGAATACGGCGCAAAATCGTGGTTAGCATCGGCAGTGGCTGGCGCGCCATCATCATGGAAAAGACCACAGGCATCAGGATCATCATGAGTACCGCGCTCGACCCTGTGCCGATCCACAGCGAAGCACCAATGACAAATACCGCCATGCTGCGTAGACCGGTCGTAAACCCTATCAGTGGATCTCGGTGAAATTCCATTGGCGGCGCGTTGAGTTGTACCGCAGAATTGCTTGTCAGTACGTTATAACTCTTGAGCACCATGATGAGATCGGCGCTTAACTCCATCGCAACTTTGAGTAAGCGAGTCTCTAATGGGGTTCGGTCGCGGTATTGCATCAGGTTTTGTTGGAGTTGATACCTTAAAGTGCGCGCCATTTTGTAGCATTCTTTGTCATCAGTAGATTGCGCCATCAGGGTAAAACTGCTGCGCATATTGGCTAAGGTTTTCGCGAGCGGTTCGCTGACCAGATGGGAGTGATTACGTTGTAGTCGGCCAAATATTTGGATTGCCGCCAACAGCGAAAGGGTTTTATTGCAGAGAAAGTTCGCCGCATGGCTCTGCCCGCGTCCTTCTGGACCTTCATAAATCACCGCGCTGGAGTCGTCACTCAGCGCCGATACTGATTCCATAATAGTGTCGATATGTTCATGGCGGCTCGCATGTACGCCCTGTAAATCGAGTTCTAATGCAAGATATTTAAGTGTTTGATTAATTGTGTTTTTAGCATGCAGTTGCAGACCATGTTTTACCTTAGTCGGCCAAAGTAGCGAACTGACCAAGACGGCACAAATTGCGCCGACGATAATTTCGCTGATCCTCGCCTGCGCCACATCGAATATTTTTGCACTATCGGCTGTGCTCGGGCTCGCCATCACAATGAGCACTATCAAGCAGGCTGTCATGCCCGCCATAGCAAAGGCATAGACAAAGTTTTGCTGGCGCACCATGGCCGACAACCCAGAATTTAACCCTATCCAGCAGGCGAGTAATCCTAAGGCGAGTTCGGGATAGGGCGTAAACCCGTTGAGTATGGCAATCCCCGCGAGCGCGCCGACTAAGGTGCCGCCAATTTGGCATAAGCCCTTTTCGATCACGAGTCCACTTTCGGGGCGAATTTGCAAAAATACCGCTGACACCAGCGCCCAATATGGCCGTTCTAAATTTAAAAACATGGCCACATATAAGGCGAGCGCCATCGAGATCACGCCTTTAATCGCGAAGATGAGGGTTCGTCGGTCAGGAAAAAATAAACTCTTAAGTAACAGCGTCATAATGACTATTTTTCAGTCTGTAGCTGGATGGAAACTGTCATGCCGACGCTCAGCTCTATGTCCTTAGGAATGCTATCTAGCTGGATATCGACCGGAATACGCTGCGACAACCTCACCCAATTAAAGGTTTGGCCGATTTGCGGCAATAACTGTCCATTCGTGGTGACATTGGTATTGGCGATTGCTTTACCTATGCTGACCACTTTGCCGTGCAAGACATGGCCGCCACTCATTAGGCTGACATCGGCGTTTTGACCTATGTGAACCAAGGGGATTTTGGTTTCTTCAAAATACCCTGTGATATAGAGAGAGTCTTGTTTGACGAGCGAAAATACTGAGTTGCCTTTGCTGACATAGTTGCCATTACGCAGGCTTAAATTGATCAGGGTGCCATTTTCGGGAGCGTGAATTTGCGTCCGCGCTAAGTCAATTTTGGCGGTATTCAATTGTGCCTGTGCGAGTTCATAACTGGTTCTTGCCAGTTCGGTATTGATAAAGGCTTCGTCGAAGGTTTCTTTGCTGACTAAGTTGGCGTTGGTCAAACCGATACGGCGTTTGTATTTGTGTTTTGCCAGTTCCCATGCCAATTTTTGGCTTTCCGCTTTGGCATTCAATTCGGCAATCGTGGCTTTGTAGCGGGTATCGTCCACTGTGAACAATACATCACCTTTATTAACGACTTGATTGTCTTTTACATTCAGTTGGTTTACCCAACCGGATACATCTGGCGCTATGGTAATGATTTCGGCGCGAACTCGGCCGTCGCGGGTCCAAGGAGAATAAAGGTAGTGCGACCATATCCAATGTCCGGCGATACCTGCAATCGCGACCACAATAAGGGTGAGGCTGATACGAAAGATTTTTCCCATGAACAATCAACTCCCAAGCAAGTAAATGACCAAAGCCAGATAGCAGATAAACAGCCCAACTTCGAACCAAGCTGCGCGCCACAGCTTGTGATAGAGCCCAGTTTGATAGAGTACCCCGCGAGTGATGCAGGAAAGCAGAAAAGCTAAGGGGATAAATATAATTAATGGACTAAATAACAAACCAT